>TARA_R110002020_G_scaffold453624_1_pt1 | contig 16469 bp, 10 predicted proteins | sample TARA_R110002020 | Tara Oceans TARA_R110002020 (sample SAMEA4396489) | marine metagenome | biome: Westerlies Biome; feature: [MES] marine water layer (ENVO:01000295) within the mesopelagic zone...; material: water (ENVO:00002006), including particulate matter (ENVO:01000060) such... | reverse complement strand
TGCTTTTTTATTTTGTGTATCTTTGTAAAAAGATTTTCAAATGATTAATTCAGTAAGAAACACCGTTCTTGCAATTATTAATAAGAACAACTATGGATATATATCTCCTAGTGACTTTAATTTGTTTGCAAAGCAGGCTCAGTTAGATTTATTTGATGAGTATTTTTATAATTACAATCAGCAAATAAATGAGGAAAATGCAAGGATGTCAGGGACAGGATATGCTAATATTAAATTAGGTTATGAAGAGGTAATTGATTCTTTTTCGGTAACTGAATATTTAACTCAAAAAACCTTAAATACTAGTATATATTTTTTACCATCTACAAATACCACAGGCTCTGACTATTATTTACTTAATAAAGTTTTATGTTATTCTGCTGGTAATTTATTAGGAGAAGCGGAGAAAGTATCTCATAATAAAATAACATTATTAAATAGTTCTTTACTAACATCTCCTAATACTACGTTTCCAGCCTACACACAAGAAGGTGAATCTATTACTGTTTTTCCTACAACAATTAATAGCGGTCAAGATGTTCAGGCACAATACATAAGATACCCTAAAGACCCTAAATGGACTTATGTTACTCTTTATAACGGAGAACCTTTATTTGACCAGACAGCAGCAGACTATCAAGACTTTGAATTACCTATAGATGATTCAAATGATTTAGTTGCCAAAATATTACAATATGCAGGTATTTCAATAAGAGAGCAAGAAGTTGTGCAATATGGTTTAACAGATGAACAACAACTAGATAATCAAAAATAATTATGGCATATATAAATCAAAAAAAATATTATACTAATGATGGTGTTAACCCAACAGATTCTAATTGGGGGTCATATCAATTTGTAAGCTTAGTAGATGTAGTCAAAAATTTTCAGTTGATGTATGCGGGAAATCATGAATTAGTAAATAACGTTAATAGATTTAAAATATTATTTCATGCAAAAAGAGGTATACAAGAATTAAACTACGACGCGTTTAAAGAAATTAAGTCTTTGGAATTAACAATCTATGATGATTTACGATTTGTACTTCCTTCTGATTTTGTTAATTGGGTAAAACTTTATTTGTTTCACGGGAATACCCTAAGAGAGCTTACGGAAAACATACAAGTGCAATCTGCCGTTTCTTATATCCAAACTGCATCATCCACTTTTACTTATGATGCAAGTAATAATGCTAACATTGAAGAATCAGAATTAGATAAAACCAGGAAAAGCGGAGCATTAAACAGTATTTATTTAAATCAAAACAATGAAGCGGATGTTAATGGGAACTGTATCGATTGTGAAGATGATATTTACAATTCTCGTATCGGAGCTAGATATGGTTTAAATACTGAAACAGCTAACATTAACCCTACGTTTACTATCGACAAAAAAGCTGGTGTTATTAACTTTGATTCAACCATGGCTAACAGACAATGTGTTTTACAATATATCTCAGATGGTATGGAAAATGGAAACGATTCACAAATTAGTGTGAATAAATTATTTGAAGATTATATTTACGCATATATAAGATATTCATTATTAAATAATAAATTTGGTGTACAAGAATATATTGTAAACAGGGCAAGAAAAGACAAACAGTCCTTGTTAAGAAATGCAAAAATTAGATTAAGTAACATTCATCCAAGTAGATTACTTATGAATATGAGGGGTGAAAACAAGTGGATAAAGTAAGATGGCAAACATTCAAAGAAATTTTATAGCTGGCCGAATGAATAAAAGCCTTGAATTAAGGCTATTACCTAATGGTGAGTATACAAATGCTGTGAATGTTAGGCTTGGTTCTACCGAACAATCAGAGATTGGTTCAGTAGAAAACTCAAAAGGAAACACGCTTCTTACAGACATACAATATTATAATGGTACTAAGCTTAGTGATTCTGCTAGGTGTATTGGGGTTTTTGAAGATGGAGCAAATGAAACTCTATATTGGTTTGTTCACGACCCCGCTTTTACTTTAGGAGCAACTGGAAAATTAGACATTATTGTTTCTTATAATGTTCAGACTGGAGGTATATTATATCATTTATATAGCATTGATAATGGAGGCGGCATAAACACAACACTGAATTTTAATCCTGAATTTTTAATAACAGGTATTAATAAAATAGATAATTTATTATTCTTTACAGATAACACAAATCCTCCGCGAGTATTAAATATAGATACTAATTACGAAAATCCAGCAGCTAATAATATTGGAAATCAAATAGACCAATTTGATGAAAGAGAAATTCAAGTGGTTAAACAACCACCTTTTCAAGCTCCAACTTTACAGTTAATACAATCTTCAATCAATGATACCTTTCTAACTGATAATTTTATTTGTTTTGGTTATAGATATAGGTATAGCAATGCAGAATATTCTGCAACTTCTCAGTTTAGTGAGCCAGCATTTCAGCCTAAACCTTTTGATTTTAGTGCACAGAGTTTTGCTAACGACGGAATGACTAATAGATTTAATGCTGTTATTGTAACTTTTAATTCAGGTAGTCAGCTAGTTAAAGGAGTGGACATATTATATAAGCTAGCCAATGACTCTACGATTAGAGTTATTGAAAGAATAATAAAAAAAGAAAAAGGATTTTCAGATAACACAAATTATACTTTTGAATTTGATAATAGTAAAATATTTTCTGTTTTACCAGAATCTGAAATACTTAGAACTTTTGATAACGTCCCTACTTTAGCTAAAGCTCAAACCTTAATGGCTAACAGATTAGTATTTGGTAACTATGTTGAGGGTTATAATTTAAAAGATACTTTTAATGAACCATTAGCTTTAGAATACACTACATCTTTAGTTCAATCTGAAGTGGGAGAAGTTAACTTAACGGCAGAAACAGCAAGTTCTGGATATACCTTAGGAGGCGCAAATACTATTCCTAATAGCGCTTTAAGAATTAACTTTGACGGTAACACCGATAAATTAATTGTTGGAGCTACAATAAGTTTTTCGATAACATACGAACACAATTCATTTAGTTCAGGTTCTTTAAATCCTGACCAAACGACGGGAACTAGAACTATACAGTTTTCTTATGTTCTAATTAAAGATTTGACTCAAAGTCAAACACCTATAAATGATTTAATAAGTCAAAATGATTTTATAGCAAAATTTGGTTTGTTTACTTCAGGCATACAAACTTTAGCAAATGCTCAAAATGGAGCGGGAACTACTTTTACTGATGTTTTTAATTCATCTCTTGAAGGTCAGTTAGGAACAAATGCAGCAACGCAATATGATGTTAATCGAAGTGGTAGAACAAGCTCAACGCCTGCTTTGCCTTCAGCTGGTGAAGGAATCGCAGCTTCTGTTATTTTACCAGCAACATTACAATTACAAATATTAGCAGCTGAGTATGAAGAAACAGGAGTAGGAACAAATACTTTAGTAGAGTATTATAAAATTACTAATTTCTCTGCAACTCTTGCTGAAGTTTCTAACACTAGCAGTCTTCATAGTAATAGAGGTTATGAGGTAGGAATTATATATATGGACTCTTTTAATAGAGCTTCCACGGCTCTTGTAAGCACAAACAACACTTTATTTGTTGGATGTAATGCTTCGTCAAGTAAAAATGAAATACAAATTAATATACCAATTACACAAAGAGCTCCAAGCTTTGCAACAAGATATAAGTTTTGTATTAAAGCAGACAGTGATACTTATGATACAATCTATACAAGTATATTTTATGAAGATGATAATAGTAATAATGTTTATTTTTTATTGGAAGGTGACAATATAGGAAAAGTAAAAGATGGAGATAGATTAATAGTTAAAAGAGATATAGCTGGCCCTTTAAATCAATGTACTGAGGCAACGGTTTTAGAAGTAGTTAATCAACCAAAAGATTTTATAACAGTCACCGGTATAACTGTTATTCCTGCCGGAGTATACATGAAGATGAACAATATTGCATTTCAAGCGGTTATGGACGATGATGATGTGGTAGATGAAAAAGTTGAGCCAGTTACAGCTCAAGCAGCTAGAAGATATCCTATTCTTGCTTATCCTTTTTTCTTAAGAAATGCTGCTGGTGCTTTTACTTCAAACTACAATTTTCCAATAGGAACAAGGGTGGTTATGAGAATAGAGCAAGAAAGACCCGGAACAGGAAACCAATGTGACCCAAGAACTAGTATATTAGAACAAACTATAATTTGTAGTGATACTTACGCTGGTGTCCAAGAGTTTTTTGACGGTGAAGATTTACAGACAATAATACAAAATAATGCAACAGTAGTCCCAGACAATATTTCTAATGAATTTATAACTGCAGCAGGCTCAGGAGCTGGCTTGCCTTCGCAAGCAAACAAAGGGTCAAATATGTCTAGCGATATCATAACTGTGTTTGGTTCAACTGCAACAGACCCAAACAATGTTAACTACTATAGACTTTACCAAGATACTAGTACATCACCTGGTAGTTTTTATTTACTTGTTTCAGGAACTACAGGTTGTGCTGCAAGAAGTTCTAAGGGAGATTCTCAGGTAAGGGTAGATTTTACTATATATAGAAGAGATTCTGTTGTTGTATTTGAAACAGAACCAAAAGAAGCATTGCCTGATTTGTGGTATGAAAGTGCTCAAACATTTGAGATAGATAGTGTAGGAAATCATTTAGGAAATGTGCAAAATCAAGACATAAGCGCACAAGTAGCTGGAGTAGTACTTACGGATTTCTCTAATTGTTTTGCATTTGGAAATGGAGTTGAAAGTTATAAAATATTAGATGAATCTTTCGGAGGTCAGTTTAATTTAGGGAATAGAACTTTTACTACCTCTAACACAACTTACCAACAATCTCATAGATTTGCTGATTTAACTTACAGTGGTGTGTTTAATGATGAAAGTAATGTTAACAAATTAAACGAGTTTAATCTAGGGTTAGCAAACTTTAAACCACTAGAGGAAACATTTGGTGATGTTGAAATATTATATGCAAGGCGAGATGATATATTAGTTTTACAAGAAGATAAGATTTCTTATGTGCTAGCTGGAAAAGATTTATTAAGTGACGCAAGTGGTAACGGGCAGTTACTATCTGTTCCTGAAGTATTAGGAAAACAAATTGCTCGTATCGAAGATTACGGTATAAGTAATAATCCCGAAAGTTTTGCAGTGTGGGGAGAGCACAAATATTTTACTGATGCTAAAAGAAGTGCGGTTATAAACTTAATTGGAAGTTCTGCTGCAAACGAACAATTAAAAGTAATATCTGAGGCTGGGATGAGAAGCTGGTTTAGAGATTTATTTACAGCAGCATTTACTACTCAAAAACTTGGGGGATATGACCCTTACATGAATGAGTATGTTTTAACCTCTAACACAATATTAAAACCAGAGGTTGCTAAATGTACTGCGTGTGGGGTTACAAGAGATATTATTGTTCCCGCTAATAATGAATTTATTTACTGTGTTGATTTAGAAGAGCAAATAGGCGATGTCTTGGTATCTTATGTAATACCAGATGAAGGTAGTCAAGACATAATAACTGAGCTTACATCACAAGATATAATAACAGAAGGGGGTGATAAAATTGGAACTGAAGGTGCAACTAGTCCTATTGGATATACTATTACTGCTATTTATGATGGAGTAACAACAACGACAGGAGTAATATATTCTAGTGGAAGTTTTACATTTGACAAAAACAGTACAACAGTTAATCAAGTAATAATAGAAGTTACTTCTACAGCAACAGTAGATGATACTATTGAAATAACGGTTGGGTGTCCGAGTGGTAATTTATTAAATCTTTATAGCATTTGTGTAACTGACGCAATAAATGCAGGCGAGTTTATTCACAATGAAGCGTCATGGTCTGACGGAAGTTTATCTTCAGCAACACAATCTAATTTAGTTCCTTTTGGAAGTGGAACAGGAAACTTTGTTATATCACAGTATAACATTGTAAGTGGAAATCAAGGAGTTGGTTTATTACCTACAAACGGCTCTGTAATGACTGTGGCTGCTAATAAAATAAACTTTGATGATTTTGTATTTAATTCTACTGCAAATGGATTTGGTTATTTAAGAACAGACACAACGTATGCTAATAATATTACAGATATAACTACTTTATTAGGCTTAATAGACTCCATACCATTAAACACTTCACAAGCACCAACTTTATATTCTGGAGCTTTTACAGTTCCAACTACTGGGAATAACTTGTATATAGTGTATGATTACAGAAATGCTAATCCTCCTACACCGCCAACACCTAATCCTCCTACACCTACGCCTACGCCAACCGTAGAGTACAAACAATATCAGCAGTGTAATGATGCAAGCATTATTATGATTGCTAAAGGAGTCTTTGGATATACGTTCCCAGGATTTATAAAGTTTAATGGAGATTGTTATGAGAATCCTCAATCAACTTCTTCGGTTTCTAACACTGATATAACTACATTACCAACTTTTGCAGATTGTCCTGCGTGTCAAGCAACAGTTCCTGTTCCAACTCCAGTGCCAACACCTACATTTACTTACAGGGAATACTCTCAGTGTGATGATTCTACTGCAAAACAAATATTTAGGTTTGTGGATGGACAAGGATTGATAATACCTACAGTGGTAAAATTTAACAATATATGTTATGGAAGTGCGTCAACTACAGGTTCAACAAGTAGTGAGGATATACCTACTTTGACTTATTCAAACTGTTCTGATTGTCAAGGTATACCACCAGTGCCAACGCCAACACCTACACCTACACCTACGCCATCACCTACGCCTACGCCTACGCCTGTACCAACACCACAGCCACAGCTGTTTTATAGATTAATTGGTTGTCCAGACAGTAGTGGCAGTTCGCCTCAAGATTGTTATTATCAAAGTCCAAGTCAGCCAGCAGCTAATCAAAGGTTTGTGGATGGAAGTTCAGGAAGTAATCCTGTTTTTTATAGATACAGTGGAGACGTGGGGCAAACATCTGACCAAGGTTTGGGATGTCAAAATATACAGCCAGTAGGTACAAACACAGGATGTCCTCCTGTTCCTGCTCCTGTTGCACCAAGCCCACAGCCAAGCCCAAATACTTTTCAAGATATAGAAATTCAAGAATGTTATCAAGGGGCTCCTACATATAATGTAAGAGTAACAAATTTAACTGCGCCTACATTAGCTAATGGATTAGCATTAACTTTACTGGGTATTGCATCGGGCGGTAATCCAGCGTTTGATGGAACTAAATATTGGGTTATTACTAATGAAAACGCAAACTTTTATGATTCGCAGGTAACTTTTATTGCTATACAGTCTAGTTGTGGAGGCTTTCAGCCTGCGCCTACGGCACCAATTCCATCACCTCCTCCTCAACCAACAACAGTGTATGCGCAATATTTAATTTGTGATGGTAATGATGTTGTTGCTTATGTGAGCGGAGCATTTGGTACTACGTTTCCTAATGTTCTAAAAATATCTGGTATTTGTTATGAATATTCAACTCTTGGAGGAAGTAGTGGTCCTGACTATACAAATTATGATGATTTTAATTCATGTTCTTTATGTGAAGGAAGTACCCCAACGCCTTCTCCTACACCTCCACCATCACCAACTTGTTTTGCAATAAATAACATAGGGGTTAATATAAGCAGCGCACAAAATGCTTGTAATTCACCTAGAAGAGAAACACATTATTTTAACAACAGCTCTTTATGTCAAGCTACAGTTTATTACGGAACTAACTCAAGTTGTAGTCCTGCTTATGGTGCTCCATTATATGTAGCTGACGGTTCTTATTCTAGGTACTGGAGTGGCTCATCATTCAGTGCATGTGAAATTTGTCAGCAACAATAATTTTAATACCTTTATATAAATTTAATCAAATCAAATGCAAGAAATACAAAACTTCATTACACCTGATGAGTGTAAGGAGATAATAAAACTGATAGACGCAAATCATAGTCGCTCTTCGGTAGTCGTTGCGGGAACTGACCGCTCAGACATAACAGACCACAGAACTTCCAGCACTAGTAATTTAGACACTAACAATGTTATTGTTAATAGTATTCATAAAAGAATTAGTCAACACCTTAATTTATCTTTAGAAAAAGGTGAGGCACTTCAAGGACAACTCTATGAGCCTGGTCAATACTTTAAACCACATAATGATTTTTTTACTGGAAAGGCTTACGATATGCACTGTAAATCTTCTGGTAACAGAACACATACATTGATGATATATTTAAATGCTGATTTTGATGGAGGTGAAACAAATTTCCCTAGTTTAAATAAAAAAATTACAGCTGAAGTAGGAAAAGCTTTGTGGTGGGAAAACATGAAAGATAATAAAGTATTGCCAGAGACTTTACACGAAGGAGTCCCGGTCACGTCTGGTAAAAAATATATTGTTACATCTTGGTGGAGAGAAAACAAATGGGATGGAGCCGGAGATGCACAACAGTATGAAGATTCTAAAGAAGTAATAATAGAACAGCCTACTAATGAAAGTAAAATAGTAAAAGTAAACGAAACCATTCCTCTTGAACAATCATCTAAGATACCAATCCTTACGTCTAATGGTTTTAAATTAACAAAATGTCCAGACAGAGCCTGGTCTTTAATAAGGGAAAGCTATGAGCTTTTAAAACAAAAAGAAATAGAAGAGAATTTTGAAGATAAAGAGAATTGGATTCCGGGAGAAAGCACTATTATGGATTTTGGATGGCTACCTACAATAAAAAGTATTATTCATCAAGAGCTTAAGCCTATACATGAAGAGTTTTGTAATCATAAATTAATACCCAATTACATATACGGGATAAGGTCCTACAAAAAAGGAGCTACACTTAAAGAACACACAGATAGAGTAGACACTCATCATATTTCTTCTATCATAATAGTTGATAAAGATTTAACGTGTGGATGTCAGAATAAAAAATATGCAGATGACTGGCCATTAGATATACAAGGTCACGACAAAGAGTGGTATAAAGTATATGCTAAGCCAGGGGATATGATATTATACGAATCCGCAATATGTGAGCATGGAAGAAAGGAACCTTTTGGTGGTGAGTTTTTTAGAAACTTTTATGTTCATTATCAATTAGAAGGTTATTAATGAAGAAGGTAGCTGTTGTTACAGGGCTGTTTGGAAATTTTAAAAAAGTTCATTACACTGATTGCGAAAACTCTTACGTTGTAACTACAAGTAAAAACAAAGAACAAACCAATCAAATTGTTAAACAAGGATGGAATGTTTATTTTGTTCAAGAAGAGCACACTAATAATTTAGTTGAAGCTAGCAGGCAATCTAAGCTAGTAAAAACTCTAAAATTTTTAAAACCTGAAGCAGAATATATTTTATACATAGACCACAAGTGGATGATTATGCAAGAGCATGTAGATAAATTAATATCTTTAATTGAAGGGTATCCTCTTTTAGCTTTTAAAAACAATGCAGATGTATATAAAGAATTTTTTAACTCTATGTGTTTTAAAAGATATTCAGTAGATATGAGCAGAATACTTACCAGTGTAAAAAAATACGAAGGCCACAATGTAGATATGTTTTTGACTGGGTTAATGTTGTATGATACACAACACAAAGATTTTGATTTAATTTTAAAAAGCTTTAACGATAGCTTGTTGGATGATAATCATTTACAATGTCAAATATCTTTTCCTATTTCAATTAAAGATGTTTCAAAAACTTTAATACATAACACTTTGGGTCTTAGGCATGAATACCCAGAACCAGCTCAAGCTGGATTAAATTTTTAATTATGTTACGATTTATACCAACGGCAATTGTAGAAGACAGATATAAGTGGATGGCTAATCTGTGGGCGTTTGGCCAAAAAACTGTATACGGTGACCAAGCTTATCAAAACAGTATGCTAACTATTGTAAAACACAATAGGTTAAAAGATAAAAGTTTTAATGATGTAGATTGGAATCTACATGGTCTTCCTTATTATATGGTTCCTTCTATATGGAATTATGTTAAAAGTAAAAATGATAATTGTGTAGTAATAAATGTATTTGCTGCAGTAAAACCTTTGTTAAAAAATTTTAATGATGACGACACCATTGTCTTATCTGATATGGATGTAGTGTCTCTTAAAAAATATGATAATGTAATGCCTGGAGATGACAATGTTATTTGTTATGATGGCTACGAAGACTGGCACATGTTTATTGCAAATCCATCAAAAAAAAATTATTACAAGATTCAGCCATACTTACACCACAATGAAGAAGGATATATGAATGGTGGTTTCATTCCTATCTTTATAAAAAACAAAACCTTAAAGTTGATTATAGATGATGTAATTGATATATCGGAAAAAATTATAGAGTCTGACTGTGACCCTATGTGGAAATGGTGGTCGTGTATGACTGCATTTTCTATAGTTTGTCACAATCATAAAATCAAAATGATTAGTCAAGACAACACTTATATCCCGTCTTATAATGAGTATAACCCTTCCAATCATTACTTTGTTCATTATAGTGTAGATAAAATATTTAACAAAGCTACCTTTCCAAATCACGATGTTACATCATATCCTCATACACCATTTTATAATCTTGTACGAGAATGGATTAAAAATTAAACATAACTTTTAAATTTGTAAATTTGTATATTAAAATAAATATATGTCGGGTGTAATTTACAGCTTGTCGTGTCCTATAGGAGCAATTGGTGGAGAATGTTTTTGGACTATAACTTGTTTGGATGGAACAAAGCAAACAATTGTTTTACTTGAAGGGGAAATATCAGCGCCTTGTATTGATATAACAGCAGCAAGTGGGGGTATAAGAAGAAACTCTCCTTCAGGAGAAACAGTAAATACTACTGTATCTTGTAATACTGCTTGTGGTACGGTAAATCCTGCACCATCTCCTGCACCAACTCCTACTCCTGTTACGCCAACACCACCCACACCACCAACTCCTTCTACTCAACCTATACCTGAATATTGTTTAACTGCTTCGCAAGAAGTTACAATGCAAAATATTAGCGGTGGTAATAAATATGTTTTTGGAAGTAATTATGGTACGTATGGTGTTACAGTAGGCACTTATATTTTAAAAAATGTACCTGTTGCACATCCAATTGCATTTCAAAATTTTAATCTTACTAATGTTTTTACTTATACCGGTACCACATCTGTGGGTGTAAAAAATGGATTAGATGGAAACCCTTATACTTATTACTGGGGAGATGTAACATTGACTGTTATTGGTGGTCCATTTATTATGAGTTATGAGTGTTATTATCACGGATATATGGGTGGTGAAAACAATTTAATTTTTAACTCTACTACTTGTACTGGTCCTTCTCCTACACCACCAACACCAACTCCTGTACCATCACCAATTCCAAGTGTTGTACCGCCTGTGCCATCGCCAGTGCTTACACAATATACTTTAACTTATAGTGAAGGAGTTCAAGGATGGCCATCTTTTTATTCTTATGTACCTGATATGATGGTAGGTATGAATAACTATTTATATAGTTTTAATGGTGGAAATTTATATAAACATAACACAAATGAAGAAAGAAACAACTATTATGGACAACAATATAATTCACAAATAACAAGTGTGTTCAATCAAAACCCTTTAGAGAATAAAGTTTTTAAAACATTAAACTTAGAATCTGATTCACCTTGGACAGCTACTCTACAAACTGATATACAAAATGATGGATTTATAGACTCGACTTGGTTTGAGAAAAAAGAAGGAGCTTACTTTGCATATTTAAGAAAGACAGGAACGGTTCCTGCAGCTGCAGATGAATATGCTTTAAGGTCTGCTAATGGTATAGGTAAAGCTTTGAATTGGTCACAGAGTAATAATGTATTAACAATTAATTTTTCAGTTTCTCCTTTAGTCTCTGTAGGTAGTATAGTAAGTATTGGAGATTATATTTATTTTTCGGAAGGTGCGTATACTTCAGTTAGTTTAAGTGGTACGATTACAAACATAGAGGTTAACTTAAGAAGTGGAATTAATAGAATATTCGTAAACACTTCTGTTACAGGAAGCACAATTATAAGTGAAGCACAACCTTACATTCTGTATATTAAAAACATGGAAGCTGAAACACATGGTATGTTAGGCCACCAACTAACATTTACATTAACAAATGAAAACACCACATCTACTGAGCTCTTTGCTGTTGAGGCAGAAGCAATGAAAAGTTATCCTTAAAAATTAGTATCTTTGTCTAGCATGGACTTTAATATAATAGAATTAAATCCTTCAGATTATGAGGAAGTTTTGGTAAATTGGTGGAAAGATTGGGGTTGGACTCCACCACCAAAAGAATTTTTACCAGAAGATGGACAAGGAGGAGTAATGGTTTTGCATGATAATCAGCCAGTTTGCGCTGGTTTTGTGTATTTTACCAACTCAAAAGTATCGTGGGTAGAATGGATTATCTCAGATAAAAAGGTAGATAAAAAGTTAAGACACGAAGCAGTAGAATACTTGATAGGAGTTTTAACAAGTATCTGTCAAGAAAAAGGAAGTAAATTTGTTTACGCCATCCTTAAGAATGACAACCTTTTGAAAACCTATGAAGACTGGGGTTATGTTCAAGGAGATGTAAACTGTAATGAAATGATAAAAAAATTATAATATGCCAATAGGTTCAGCACTCGCAGCAGCGGGAACATTCTTAGCTAAAACAGCATTGCCAGCAGCAGGAAAATTTTTAGCTAAAAAAGCATTGCCAGCGGTAGGTAAATTTGTAGCAAAAGAAGCATTGCCAGCTTTAGGAAAAGCCGCAGTATCTAAAATTGGAGGTCAATTATTAAGTAAAGGTGCGCCAGCAGCATTTAGTTTTGGACAGGCAAGAAAATCACAAGGGTTACAAAATGAGTATCAAGGTCAAATAGATGATTTGTTTGCAAGCGCAAAAGGTAGATTAGACACCGATAGATTTGCAGGTTTATCTTTACCGACAACAGGTTTAGAAATGGCTCTTGATACAACTAGACAGACAGCCGGAGATTATTTACAGAGAGTCTCTGAGGCAGACCAACGTGGATTAGCTTCTGGAGGTAGAGCACTTATGGCATTACAAGAAGCGCAACAAAAAGCTGGAGCAACGTATGACGAGCAGTTAGCTAACTTACAATTGAGACAAGCTATAGGTGGTCAGCAAACAGATGCAGCGGCAGCTGAGTTAGAACTAGGACAAATAGCCGGACTTCAAGGTATGTTGGCAGACCAGCGTAGGCAAGAGGCAGCTTCACGTATGGGGGGTATTGATTTATTAAGTCAATTAGCTGCAGGGCTTGGAAAGAAAGATATATTTGATGATGAAGAAGAAGACCTTGATATAACTAAAATACCTACTAACACAAATACTGAAGGAACAGGTAGAGGGATGCCAATTTAAAATATAAATTATGCCAACAGGATACGGATACGTAAGAGATAGTGAACCTTTAGCAGTAGATTGGTCAGCGGTAAGTAAAAAATTTACGGACCAATTAAAAACGCAGGAAGAACAAAGACTAGCTACAAAAAAAGATATCCTCGACAAAAGAACAGAGTTTACAAAAACCCTTCTTAATAAACCTGTGGGTCAAAACACAGCTCTTAATAGAATTATGTCAGGGTTTGCTGACCAACTCCGTGAATATTCTCTAACTAATTTAGATGACTTTAAAGCAAAAAACAAAGACCTCAAGGCTTATAATGCTTGGGAAAACAATGCTAAGTCTGGTACAGATTTATTATTTGAAGCAGTAGAATCATTCAATACAAATTTTGATAACTATGCAAAGCGTGCTCAAGACGGAACAGCATCTCAGATTGAGGTATTTATGCACGAGCTTACACAAGATTATACAGACTTTGGTTCTGTCTCTTTAGATGTAGACCCAAAGACTGGAGAGGTAATTATATCAGAGCTTGGAGAAGATGGTAATCCTACTGGAAAAACTTTAGATGTATCTCAACTTGGATACTTTTCTAAATTTACCAGAGATAAATATAACATTGACACAGAGGTAGGTAATATAGCTAAAGGTTTAGGAACTAAATTTTTACAAGACAGTGAAGGTAACAGCCTTAAGTATCAAGGAATGTTATATGAAGAGATTGTAAACAATGATGAGTTAATGAAAGGGCTGGATACAGAGATATCTGCCTTAATAGATGAGGGGTTTGAACTTGAAAGCGTGTTAGCCGACAGCTTAAACTATAGTATTGTTACAGATAAAACAGATGATGAAACTAAATTGTTTTTTAATCAAGACACAAACCAATTTGAAATTTCAGAAACACAAAAAAAAGCAGCGTTTGACCATGTAAAGCAAAAGCTAATGAACGCTCTTAACATAGACAGAAGAGATGCTCCTAAAGAAAAGCCAAAAGATAGAGTTAGGGAAACACTTGACCTAATTAATACAGTAAGATTGTCAGGAGGAAAAGTTCCCCCAGAATTATTTACTCAATTACTAAAAGATAAAGGCTTAACAGATGCGCAAATTGCTGCAACATTCCCTGACGGAATAGAAGAAGATGCCTTTAATGAATTAAGTATAAACTTAGAAAGTTTACTTACAGGTTTAACTCCAGAGCTTTTACAATCTAGTCAGGTTGATAATAAGAAAAATGCTAAAACGGGAGAAGCTAACATAAATAAAGAACTTAGAAAGCTAAGAAGCGTTGGTATTACAGCTACGTATGATAGAACAAATAACCAGATAACATTAAACAAACTTGGAGGTGACGAAAAGGATGCAGCTCCTATAAATATTGAAGGACAAAGTTTAACGCAGATATATGATTCTATACTAAATGAAATTCCTTTATATCAAAGCATAGACGATATATTCACGTTACTAGAATTTCAGTCTGCTACTAGAAAAAGAAGAGGTCAGCAAGCTCCAGGTGATATAATATTTAATGTAAACTAATGGAACAATTAGAACAATTATATGATTTATATATATCTAATGGACTACTTACAAGCGAAGCAGCTTCACTTGATGACTTCTCTAATTCTTCAAGAGAACAACAAGCTCTTCTATTTCAATTAGGAAGTGACGCAGGATTGTTTGGAAAAACAACATTTGAACAATTTGGCTCTGCTTTTGTAAAAAAAAAACCCATTCCCGAACCCGCTACGGTTTCTCCCTCGGGGGATGGTTTATCGGGGCAATCCTTAAACGTAATAGAAGACATAACTACTCTTCCAACTAGAACACCTCAAGAAATACTTGACGACCCTAACGTGTCTGATTTTGAAGCACAAACATACTTAGGAGTTGAAGCGGATAAAGCTCAACGAAAGAGAGATAAAGAAAGACCACTAGATATTATTACCACTGCTGCAGAACTTCAGACTTATGACTTTGACCAGCTTCTTCCTTATGAACAAGTAAAAGTAGAGCAGCTTGCTAATAAATATAAAACTACTCCTGAAGAATGGCTAAAAGAAGTAGAAACTAAACGTGATGATGTAGCTGATGATTCCTTTTTGAAAGCCATTGGCAATACTTTTCAAAGAGGAGATAAAACTTTAGGAGAATATTTAGTTTCTATTCCAGGAACTTTATACACTGCTGCAGCCACAGTAACAGACCCTTTATTTAAAGCAATATCAGGAAAAGAATCAACACCTATAGAGGACAGGGTAAAAATTATTAATGAAAAACTAGGAGTAGATACTTTATTAGAGTCTTTAATTAAAGAACAGGAATACAGAGGGAAAAAATCAGAAATTTATAAAAGAGAAAATGAAATAGAAGCAGGTATTATGTCTAACTTTAGAGGTGGAAATACTGCGGATGGCTTTAAACAGTTAGCTTTTACATTAGCTGAAAGTGCACCAGTCACATTGGGTATTATGATGTCATCTTTATCAGGAGTAGGCTTGGCTAAAACTGCTGCTGGAGCAACTGTAGCTATGACAGGAGGAGAACTAAGAGGTCAAAGAGAAGAAAATCCAGAGCAGTCTGATTTTAAAACGTTAACAAAAGCAGTAGGATTAGCAGCAGCCGAAATGGTTTTTACAACATTTACCTCTGGAAGTTTAGGAAAAGTATATAAGGAAATAATATTTAAAGAAGGAGTTAAGGCTGGTTCTCAAACTTTTAAAAAAGGATTAGTTTCTATGTATGAGAGTGCATTAAAAAAATATGGCCCTGTCACATCATCATTAGGAGAAGGTATAGAAGAGGTTGCCACTCAAGTAACTCAAAATGCTATAAATGGTCGACCTCTATATGAAGGAGTGCCTGATGCTTTCACGGCTGGGGTTGCCGGTGGTGCTGCGTATGGTTCACCTATAGCCATTAATAATGGTAGAGCTTTAGTAAATGAAGCTGTGGCTCAAACTAAAATAAATAATATTTTAAAACCTTCGGAGTTTAATAATATGTCAACAGCTTTTGAAAATCCAACAATAGGAGATTTGCAGTTTGATTTATCCAAAGTTAAAAGGTCAGACGTTATACTG
>TARA_R110002020_G_scaffold180072_1_pt1 | contig 16512 bp, 25 predicted proteins | sample TARA_R110002020 | Tara Oceans TARA_R110002020 (sample SAMEA4396489) | marine metagenome | biome: Westerlies Biome; feature: [MES] marine water layer (ENVO:01000295) within the mesopelagic zone...; material: water (ENVO:00002006), including particulate matter (ENVO:01000060) such... | reverse complement strand
ATATACACAAACAACTAAACAACAATTAGGGGCATTATTAATGAGCGATAATAATTATAAACTATTAGAAAAAAATAATGGCCACAAAACTTCAATATGGACATATATAGGAGAGGAAGAATAATGAGAATGTGGATGATAGACCCAAAATTAATGTGTAACCAACATTTGTTAGGAGAACATGGAGAATTGCATAAGTTTATTCCTAGTTTTTATAAGAAATATAAAGTAACAAAAAGAATAGAACCAATAGTGCAAATTGAACTTTCATCATATCAAAAAAGACATGATGAGTTAGCAGAAGAAATGTTACATAGGGGGATGAATCATAAATCCCCTTTACCAGAATTACCAGACTTTTCGTATTTGCCAGATGAACACTTTAATGCTAAAGTGGATATTAATAAAAGTATAGAAGATTTAAAAAATAGATGTAGGAGATGTAAAGATGTTATGGACAGAAAAATATAGACCGTCAACAATTGACGAATTAATAGGACAAGATAAATTTGTATCAGATGTAAAGAATTGGGATACTATGCCCAATTTATTATTGTATGGTGCTGCGGGTGTGGGTAAAACAGCAGCTGCAAATGTAATTGCTAACCGTGTTTTAGGTGATGAAAAGCAATCAAATTTTTTTGAGATTAATGCTTCTGATGATAGGAAATTAGAAACAGTTAGAACAACTATTAAAGAAGTCGCCACCTCTCTAAAGGTAGGTAAAGTGCCTCATAAAATTATATTGTTAGATGAGATGGATGGTATGACTCCCGATGCGCAGAATGCATTAAAAAGAATAATGGAAAGATATAGTCATAATGTTAGGTTTATCATAACCTGCAATCATAGACATAAAATAATTGCACCATTACAATCTAGATGTGCTAACTATGGTTTCATAGCATTGAGTAATGAAGACATAAAGGGAGTATTAGTTGATATCTTGAAAAAAGAGAATAAACCTCAACCAGAAGAAAAGGATTTCGACACCTTTATCAAGGGGCTTCAAGGTGATATGAGGCGGGGGATTACTGAACTTCAAGCCTCAGTAAATAGCAATACCCCAATATCAATTTTAATAGAAAGAACGCACGCACCTTATGAAGAAATAAAAGAATGCGTTCTAAATAAAGATTTTAATACTGGACTTGAAAAATTACATAAATTGATATACCTATCGGTAGATATGAAAACAATATGTAATAATTTACATGAAGTGTTTCTTAATTCAGAATTAGAAACGGCACAAAAATTCAAATACCTACGAGTAATAGGAGAAGCAGAATGGAGAAGCAATAATATGACTCCAAAGGTGTTAGCATCTTGGATGATGGGACAAATGATATAATGGATTTAATAGTTATAGGTTTTGTTTTGTATATATTATATAGAATAATATTTGTAAGAAATGATTATAGGAGATATTAAAAATGAAGAAATGGTTAGATTTTAATAGTGATGGTAAAGTAGATAAAGAAGATTTTAAGCATATTATATTAAGATATGAAATAATTTTGTTAGGTGGAATACTATTAATAGTATTACCAATACTTAATGCCACAGAAATAATGGAAGTAGATTCTGATACCTTTTGGGTTTTAGCCGGAGTGGTTATAAGCGCAGAAGCAATATTAGAAATTATACATGAAAGGAGGAAACATAAATGAAAGTAAGAATACCTAAAAGTATTTATGATGATTTAAGTAATTTCGCAGAGCGATGTGATATTACTTTAGATGAAGCAATAGTTATTTGTTTCATAATACCGAATGATGAACGCGAAAAAGCATCACCTGCGGGTGGTCTTGGTCTTTTCGGTCATGAAAAACACGAGGAAGAAAGATGAGAATAACAATGGAAAACAGTAGACAAGCAACGCTTGAAGAATATGGTTTTGTTTTTGAGGAAATACAATGAAATGGAAAGAGTATTTTAAATTAATGAAACAGTTTAAAGAAAAGAAAAAAAATAGGAAGTGAAAATATGGATGAAAACATGAAGAATGAGATAAGTAAGGCAGCTGAAAAGCTGGAAATGGAGGTTTCTGTGGTAGAAGCAAAATACCAAGAAATCTGTGAAGGTAATAACCTTGACCCAAATACGGATGTGCTTTTAGCACGTTCTTTGTTTAGGCAATGGTTTAGTGGTGCATACCAGTATAAAGATGCACCTGTGCAAGAAACAAGCAACAGTGGAGGCTTTATTAAAAACGCTGTTGGTTTCTTTGTATCTGTAAATGAGCCAATGGATATGGGTTCCAGGCTTAATGAGCAAATACTAGAACAATATAAGCGAGACCCACAAACAACCTTTGACTCAGGGAGAGTTGCTACGGCAGTTTTAACTGAGGGTTCATATGTTGTTAGCAGAATGCATAATGGTGAAAGACAAGATAAGGAAGTTGTTGAATTACCAGAAAACAACACTGAGGTAGATAATGGACAATATGTTATTCCATTGGATAATATACAGAAGTATGGTGAAAGAATTAATAGAGCATATGGAAAGCCTTTACCAGCAACACAAATAAGAATGCAAGCTGTGTTCTTAGGAGAAGTTGATGGTGATAGTGGACTGTATTATTTCTCTTATAAGGGAACTGCTGCTGTTGAGTTTACCCCACGAACCTTTAAGTTATTACACTTTGATTGTATTAAAGATAGTAATAGCCCAAATAGGATTTATGGGTTTAAGACAGGAACGCTAGAGAGTTTGAAATATAATTCGGATTTAGGAGACGAAGCACTACCTGAACCATCTATTGTGGATATGCAAAATTACACAATGGAAATGTGTTTAGATAATTATAGCCCGTTGATAGATTTGAATATGTATCATTCTTCTGTTAGTGAAAAGAACTATGCTGAAAGGTTTGTTATTACTGATGGTAGTGTAACAAACATTAACATGACCCCTAACAGAATGGGTAGCCGAAGAATAACAATAGCAGATGTTAATTCTGATTATAGTTATGATGGAAGTTGGGCAGGGACAACCTGTTGGATTCCAACACATCTTGATATTGATTTTGGTATCAATTCAAGTGTATTAGTAGTTGGAAGAACTTCTCAAGGCAGAAATGAAGATGGAAGCATGAGAGACGTTTCTCTAAACCTTAGTGGTATTTTATGTGTAAACAATATGGGAGTTGTTGCCGAACCATTTGAGGTTGAAGAAGAAGACCTTGATTGGTTCTGATTCTAGAAATAGAGAGGATAAAGTAAAATACTTATCAGTAGTAAAGAGACTGACGAGTGGGTGCAAGGCCCACAAAAAAACACGAGGAATAATAATGAAATGGAAAAGTTTTAAAATAGATGGTGGTTTAATACATGGGAGTAGTTATGCTTTACATGTAGATAATATAGAATTTATTACCTGGCGACTAAATGAAGATAGTGGCGAATATTGGGTTAAATTACATTTACCATCAGGTAAAGAAGTAAGAATAAAGGTAGACTTAGATGAACTACAAAGAATTGTTGATTGGAAATATCAAGGCAATTATGAATTAGAAATAGGTGTTGAATATGGATTGGACTAAAGATAAAAAAGGAAATGCAAAAAATGATAATGAAAATGAAAGCGATTATTTTGCCTTAGCAAAGGCTAAAATACTTGCTCAGATACAGGATAGATTAGAAAGAGATAGAAGCCATCTTCTTTGTTCTATTACTGGTAACCCCAAAGTAGGAAAAACGGGGCTTGTTCTAGATTCTAGAACAGAAGAAGAAATTGAAAACGGAATGAAAATTTTAATATTAGATTTTGATAATGGTGCTGAACCAACATGGGATGCTTGTTGGAATAGAGATGAATCAATTATCATTTATAACCCAATAGAAGTTAGAGTAGATGGTTCTACTAATTGGGAAAACACGTTTAATAATGCAAACAGCTTTTGTCAATTCGCTAAAGAAATGATAGAAGAAGAAAATGTTAAAACATTTGTTTTAGATGGTGTTGATAAGGCATTTGAAGGTTCAAGTGATGTCTTAAGAGAATTACTTGTTAAACAACAAACTAGAGAGGGTAGCATAGTTCATGCTACTGATTCTGTTAGAGTATCTACATTAGATTGGAAAATACGCAACAGGATTTATAATAGGCTTTTAGATTTGGTTTGTAATCTTAAGTGTGATAGGTTTCTTATTACACATATGAAACCTGTATATGATAACATAAATGTGCCTACACCTGTTGGTGAAGTTCCAGATTGGCATAAAAGCACACCTGCTAGGTTTGTGCAAATGTTGCATATTACTAAATCTGCAAAAGATAGCCACACTAATTATACTGCTAAATTAACAGCAAGTAAAACAAACCCCAGCCTTGTAGGTAAGGAATGGATTATCTTCACAACTAATGGTGATAATAAATGGCATGGTATTCCTGAACTACGAGAGGGAAATTTATGAGAACAATAAACGCAGAACTAAAAGACTTTAGAAATGCAGTTGAGGCAATTTGGCTGAGAGGCAAATATAAGACCTCAACTGTTTCTAAAACAGGTGTAGTTAGTAATACTGCTGTAGCTATTATTACTAATCAAAGGCTTGAGCTATTAAATGGTAATGATAAGTCGGCAGTAAGTGCGTCAATATCTTTATCAAATGATGATGGTAATGATGAAGAGTTTTTATTTATTTTTGATATAGAAAAAGCAATGAAATATATTAAAAATATAAAAACACAACAACTTACTTTGACAATTGACGATTCTTTTTTCACTATAAAAAGTGATAAGACATCGGTTAGATTACCAAGGTTATTAGAACATTCAAATATGAATTTAATTTCTATGATTAGAACATTCAATGTTAAACCAAATGAGCCAATTATATTTGGTAAGACACAATTAGAGTGCAGTTTGGTAATTGATGGAGATGAATTATCAAACGCAATTAAGTTTTGTAATTTAGTTGGCACTGCTACTTTTTGTATGGATTATAAGGAAGGTAAAGATACTATAAATATCTCTTCTACAAATTTTCATAGAACTGAGTTAGTTAATAGAACAGTGCAATTGCTCTCTACGTCAACAAAAGACATGACTGTAGAATTTTCTGCACCAATAGATAAGTTTTGTATTAGTGGGCCAATGATAATATATACTGGAGATAATAAACCTCTTATATTAACCGCCCCCTTTAGAAAGATGATAATAGCACCATATATTAGGGTGAATTAAATGATAATTAGCAACGTAGATAAAAATAATATGATAGGCCTTAGATGGCGAGATGAAAATAATGATAGAGTTGAAAAGAAAATAGACTATAAAGAAGCTCCCCCGTATTTTTATATACGGGCGGGTGAAAGAGAATTAAAACAAATTCATTTTAAAGATTATGGTAATAGGTTTACCGTAGATTTATCTTATACTAGAGATGGTTCTGTTTCTTTAGATGGCCTTCCATTAAAGAAAGTAACTTGGAATCCTCCTAAGCCTGGATATATGCGAACACTAAGAAATGAATGGGATAAAACTTATGAAGCAGATGTAGCCTATCATTATAGATACGCTATTGATAATTTAACAGATATGCCAGAGTATAAACTTAAGAAGTGGTATTGGGATTTAGAATGGCAACAGGGTGGTGAACACAATGATGCTATTACTTGTATCTCTTTATATGATAATTATCTTGATTTACCAGTTGTTTTTTATTGGACTCCAAATGGGCTAATTACAACAGATAAATCAAATCGTTATGTTCATTTTAATAGTGAAAAAGAGATGCTTTCTCATTTCTTATTTTTAATTGATGAACAAGACCCCGATATGTTAATAGCATGGTTCGGGTCAAAGTTCGACTTACCTGTTTTAATTAAACGATTACATTGTAATGGATTAGACCCCAGGAAACTTTCTCCTTATGGAGATGTTAAGGGTGTTTATTTTAATGAGGGGATTCAACTATCAAAAAATGTTGATAAGTATAGTCCAATAGAACAACCAATTAGAGGAAGATTAATATTAAATCTTGATTTAGCATTTGAACGTCAATGGAATGATGCACAACGAGGCACTCTTCCTTCTTTAGCATTAGACTATATTGCTGAAACTGTTCTAGGAGAAAAGAAACTAACTAGTGAAAAGTTTCCAGATAAAAATGAATTCTTTCAAAGAGCATGGCTAGAAGATTTGGAAACATATTTAGAATATGCATTAAAAGATGTGGAATTAATAGTTAGGATTGATGAAGAAAACTATACTTCTGAAGCAGTAATTGCATTACAACGGTTACTAAAAGCACCATTTGATGCTTGTTTTTATGCGAGTAATATGGGAGGAATATATTTTATGCGTAATGCTACATGGAAAGCACCAACAGGTGAACACGGTGATAAGGTTGAATACTCTGGGGCTATGATATATGACCCCGCAGAAGAAGGAACAAATGGTTTACATTTGGGTGTGGCTGCATTTGATTTTGCTGGCCTTTATCCATCAATGATGATAGCACGGAATATTTCATGGGAAACTAAATCCAATGAAGAAACAGAATTTGGAGTTAATATTTTAACTCCTAGAGATTTTAGCATAGAAGAAGAATTTGATATGAAATTTTATAAAACAGATAAACTGGGATTACTGCCCAAAGCAGTTTTAGAATTAAAAGAACTGCGAAATGAATATAAGAAAAATATGAAGAATGCTTCTTCTAAAGAAGAACATTCAAAATGGAACAATAACCAAATGGCTGTTAAAAGACTAATGGCTTCATTTTATGGTGTGGTTGGTTATCAAGGATTTGGTTGGGCTGATATTGATTTAGCTGCTAGTATTACTGCTAGTGCTAGAGAAGCAATTAGAGAGGCAGCATTCAAGGTGATGGAATTATGAATAAAACATTAGTATACAAATGTATGCAAACAGGAATGCAAATTAGTTATGGAGATGAAGAAGAATGATAGATGAAATTATAACTATGGCAAAATTATTTGTTTTATCATTTACTATAGTATATGGTTTATGGTATTTAGGAACTGCTATGGATAAGATATTTGCTTATGCCTTTGGGATGAGAGATTGGGAGTGGGATGATGAATAGGTCTTTGTATCTTCCTGATGAAAAATGTTCAGAATGTAATAATTATATTAGAAATAAAAGCAGTGCTAGAGCAGATTTATGTGGTAAATGCTATCTTAAAAAGAAAAGAGAATATAGAAAAAAGATGGGATTGAAATGAAAAATAGAAGACAATGTAGATGGTGTGGAGCAATACACCCATATGGATTAGATAGACGATATAAATGTGGTGCGTGTCAATGAACGGAACAGATGTAGATAAGTGGTCAGAAAAACATGTTGGTAGTTTAGCTCTAACTAGAACTATAATAGGGTTTCTTAATTTATTATTAGGTATGATTGTGTTGGCAAAATTATTTGGGTGGATATAATGTGGAACAAAGAATGGGATTTTTCTATAATGATGTTTGGTGGATTAGCATTATTCATGTTAATATGGTTTTGGAGTGTGAGTTAATTGAAAGTAGTTTACGGACATACTGATTCTATTTATGTTCAAATGCCAATAGAAAAAACAGAAGAAACGCTAGCGTTATTAAATTCACATGTTAGGGAATTATTCCCTAATAAATTAGGATTAAAAGAACACCCTGTTACTTTAGAATTTGAAAAATATTATGAATCATTAGGAGTAGGAATAACTAAGAATAGAAATGCCGGACTTATTTCATGGAAAGAAGGTAAACATTTAGATGTTCCAGAATTTGTAATGACTGGGTTCGCTGCTAAAAGAGTAGCAATAACTTTATTGGCTAAAGAAATTCAATTAGAGATTTTAAATAAATGGGTTAATCAAATTCCTGAAAAAGAAATAACAGAATATTTAAAACATGAATATAATAAAGTATTACGGGGAAAAATTGATATAAAATATATTAATAATAGAAGTAGATTTAAACCAGAAAGGCTTATGTATAAATGTTCTTTTTGTTATAAGGAATATGAATTAGATGACATTCTTGTTATAAGAAATAAGTTTATAGATAATACTTTTTGTGTTAAATGTGGAAAAGATTTGGTTCTTACCACTATAGCAGGAAAACAACCAAGTATAGGCGGGGGCATAGAGGGGGTTCTTTGGTGGAATCAAATCTATGGAATTCCAATTGATGATTCTTATATTTATGTTAGGGTTGCAGACGACCCCACAAGACCTAAATATATTAACCCCGTAACGGGAATGAGAAAGAGACCCACATATATAGCAGCACCCAGCATTGTGGACTTAAATGCACATTGTAATTATGTGCCTGATTATAAACATTATGCTGAGTCTATTATTAAAAAGGCAGAACCAATATATAAAGCAATGGGGTGGGATTTAAGCCCGATAAGTAAAGACATAAATCAAACAAGTTTAAATGAATGGTGGTAATAAAATGAGTAATGAAGAAATGAGAGAATATACCTATCAATGGTATCCGGAAAAATATAATGATGAGAATGAGCCAATTTTAAAGATAACAAAATCTTCTTTTGGTTCATTTCAATGGTGCCCAAAGAAATATGAATTTTCATATCCTTTGCGCTTACCTCAAGCAACATCAGAAGCAATGATTAAAGGAACAGTTGTGCATAATAGCAGAGAAGAATTCTTTAATGACTTTGATATTACTAAAGCAGAAAATTTAAGTTTTGATGAGCTTGTTACATATAACATGGGGCTTCATCCTATTGATGATTATACAGATATGTATAAAATAATTTCGTCTTTTGAAGCAGAAAGATTTTTAGAATCAAAATCTAAAGATAAATTGGATGAGTATTTACCAGTAGTTAATGAAGTATTATTAGATGCTGAGATAGTAATACCCCATGCTATAAACCCCAAGTGTATATTAGAAAGAGACTATGTAGTTCATCTTCAGGGTATTGTAGATAGAATGTTTATTCAAGATGGTAAATATATACCACTTGAATTAAAAACTGGGCCTTGGAAAGACTATAAATTAACTATGATGAGAAAGGAAATGGCTTTTTATAAATTACTAATTGAGAATGCAACAGATGAAAGTTTAGCTAAGGCAGGTATTAGTAGGGATATACCAATAACAAATTGGGGATGGTATTATCCACAATCAAATTATATACAGGTGGAAGAAGTTAAAAAGTCTAGCACTAATGCTGTGTATAGAGGAATTACTAATTTAATAAAAGCATATGAAAGAAAAGAATTTGAAGCTAAGTATTACTATAAAACATGTTCACATTGTAGTTTTCATAGTATTTGCCCAGCAGCACAGGAAACGGAATGGTTATGATAGAAGACAAAGTAATAGAAAAACTAAAAGAAGGAGATTGGACATTTGCTGATATTAGTAATGTAACAACCTTGATTGATAAAATCAGTCAAGATTTATATTCTAGTATGGGAGCAAAAGAAAAATTAGATTTAATTTGGTCTAAAGAAATAATAGAAGGGGAATATACAGTCCAATTTGGACAAATATTTCAAGAGCAAGTTATGGAAGCATTAAGTGCAAAAATAGCAAACATAATAAAGGTTCAATTAGAAACCGCAAAAGTTGATTTTAATAAGGATAGTGATATAAATGAAGTTCCCAAGAGAAGTGTGGGCAGGCAGCCACTTAAGAAACGCCCCACAGATGAAAAGAGTAATAGTAAGAAATAAACAAGAATTTCTAACATGGGTAAATGCTTTTAATGGTAAGATGAATTGTTATACAACAGTATATGATTTTGAACATTTCGCAGTAGACAGTAAAGTAGATTCTTCTATTATATTAGATAGAATGTTTTTAGATTTTGATGCACATAATGAACCATTAGCCGAAGCATGGAAAGATTTTATTGTAATAGTTAAGGAATTATTAGAAAGCAATATAACATTTAAAATGTATTTTAGTGGTAAGGGATTTCATATTATAATATTGGGGGAAAGAGTAAATGATATCAGAAGCATTCAATCGACTTTTACCCAATTGGCTAAAAATAGTCATACTCTTGACAACACCGGCATTCAAACTAATAGGCTTAAAAGAATCCCTAATACTGTTAATCTTAGTAGTAAAGGAAAAAACGGGCCGTATTTTTGTATTCCTTTAAATATAGATGATATTAATGCAGGGCTAGATTTTATTCTTAATAAAGCTGAAAAGGGAAATCATTTAACTGTAACTTATGGTAATGTATTACAACAGTGGACTAAAGTAAAACCAATATCTGTTTCAGATATAGAAGTAGTTGCACCCAAACCGCCAGGAGAATTACCAATACTACCTTGTTTATATAATTCAATTATGGTAGAAAACCCTGGACATTATGCAAGAGCTTATTTAGTGCAGTGGTATAGAGATATATTAGCAATAGGGGAAAGAGAATTAACTCCTGAAAAGAATAAAGAAATATTAGAGATTATTATGAAAGAATTAGAGGCAATTGCATCTAGGGAAGAGGTTTGGTTAGATTGGGATTATAATGTTACTGAAAAACATGTTAAGTTTATTGTCTCTGGTGGCTATCATGCCCCAAGTTGTGAGGGTAAATTAATTCCACAGGGTTATTGTGTGGGTAAATGTTGGAGGTATCCTGAATGAGTGCAACAAAGAAAAGAAGTGGAATGAAAGCGATAACATGGCGAACAATAGCCACATTAGATACTTTTCTTATAGCATGGTTTATTACTGGTGAAGTAATAGTTGCTGCAAGTATAATTGGAATTGAAGTAATAACAAAATTTGTTTTATATTATTTCCATGAAAGAGCATGGTCAAAAACGGAGTGGGGAGTAATGCATGAATAAGTTAGTAATTGATAGTAGAGAAAACTCTGAATTTTATAAGGCAGTTATAACTGAATGTATTAGATTAAATATAATGACTGAAAAACAATGGCTTGAAATAGGCGATTATGTTTTTCAAGATGTTTGTTTTGAGGCAAAATCATCTATTGATTTTTTACAATCAGTTATTAATAAAAGGCTGTGGAATCAATTAGATAATATGGATAGACACTATGAACATAATATTTTAATTATACATGGTTCTTTACATGAAGCATTAGATTATAGTAAATATACTGGTATTAAAATGCCAGAGCAAATGGTAAGAAATAAGTTCTTTGGTGCATTAGGAAAAATAACTCTTGATACTGATTGCCAAATATTTTGGACAGAAGGGCCAAAAAAGGCTGCAAAGATATTAACAACAATATGTAAAATGAGACCATTAGATAGAGCAGTAATAAAACCAAGTTTATTAAAAAGAATAACAACAGATGATTTAAGAATAAATATGTTAGGAAGTATAAAAGGAATAAGTGAGATGAAGGCCCAACAACTTTTAGATGAGTTTGGGTCGCTAATGGAAATAGGCGAAGCAACAACAGATGAACTAATAAAATTAGATGGAATAGGAATAACAACAGCACAACGTATTATAGACGTTTTAAATAGTGAAGATAAGGTGACAATATGAATAATAATTTAACAGATGAAGATGAAATTTACTATAATTTTATAGATAACGAAGTGCAGGAAGAAGTTACTAAAGTAACTTTACCTGCTGTAGCGGTTAGTTATACCGCAGATGCTGTTAAGGCATCAAATTATAATTACACTCCAGCAACCTTATCATTTTTTACAATGGTAGGACAGTTAACAAAAGACTTAATAGCGATACCTAGTGGAATAAATATTGATGATACTAGGCTACAATTTTTATGGCTACAAACATCAGGAACGGGTAAATCTACTTTAACTAATTGGTATTTACCGATTGTGAGAGAAGCATTTAAAATAATTAATGAAAAGCACGGAACTCAATTTGACGTGTTTGATATAACAGACTATACTGATGCCGCTTTAATTGGCTCGTTTGAAAGAAGAAGAGAAGAAGTAGAAGATGAAGATGGGAGAACTAGAACAATAGAAGTTGATGTTCCAGTTCCAGGTCAATTAGAAGGAGAAGGATTAGCAGTATGGGATGAGTTTGAATACTCTGGTGTATTTATGCAATCACAACACAAAGCAAATGCAATTGTATATCTTAATACTTTTATGAATACTATGTGGGGAGAAACATATATTATCTCTAAGAAATTAAAACAAGGTGAAGACCCCATAGAATGTGATTGTAGGCGTTCAATTTTCGCTACTTCTTATATACCAAAAACATTAACTTCTGTTATTACAGAAAAGGGAGTATTGCAACGACTATTAACATTTATTTGGGAAGTTCCACAAGATGTTCAAAAGAAAATGAGAAGAAAGCTAATAGATGATTTTGGAACTATTCAAGAAAGAGAAGCCCCCAAAATTAAATATGCTAAAAGCTTAGCAACTATTTATGACACGGTTAAAGAAAGACACGATGAAGTAGGCGGCGACCCTCTTAAGGTTCTAAAATTCTCTAGAGAAGCAAATGATGCCTTATTGAGAGAATGTATTTTAATGGAAGAATATATCATACATAGTAGACCAGAGGTCTTTATTGCTGTTGAAACATTTATTAATAGAATATTGAAACATATTCAAAAGCTAGCAATATTATGCTGTGTAGCAGAAGCCCCCAGCATAAAGGATAAAAGTAAAAGATTTGTAGTTACTGCCAAAAATGTGCAACAGGCGGCTTCTTTAGTTCGACAATGTTATAAGAGCCTCGTATCTTGGCTAGATGAAGCCCTCCGAGTTGAAAAGAGAGCCGTTGCAGAAAATGCCAATTTAGGACTATTTAAAGCAGTATATAGAAGCATGGATAGTAATGATGGATGGGTTCATAAAGCTTTATTGCTTAAAGAGATACGAAAGAAAACACAAAAAGGACAGCAAACTGTTTATAATTGGTGGAAGAAAGTAGAAGAATATTTTGAAGAAAACAAAATTAATAAAAGCGTGTATGTTAAATTAAAGGAGGAATAAAATGAGTTATGATGGAGCAAAATTTGAATACAAGTTTCTTGTATTTAGTATATTAAATGGACCGAAGAATATGATAGATAATTTAAATGCAGAAGGTGAAGATGGCTGGGCAGCATATGATAATTTATCAATAGGTGAAGAAAGAATAGTAACTTTCTTAAGAAGAGAGAAAAGTCCACCAAAGGTTATTGAGCCAAAAGAAGAAAGGGCTAAGACATTAAATAACCTGTGGGGAGGAAGTGATGAAGAATGAAAACAGGATTCTTTAAAACATTATGGAATATTGTTACTACCATAGGTGACCCTATGGATGATGACTGTGATGGGAGTTGAAAATAGTTGAGTGTATTAGCATTAGATATTGAAACAAAGAACTTCGCCAATGATATTGGTGGGTGGTCTAATACACATATGTTTTTACCATCAGTAGTATGCACATGGAATGGTGATGTAGGCACGGTATATATTGAAAATAATCTAATTAAAGAATTAGATACTTTATCTAAATCTAATACACAGGTAAAACCATTACGTCAATTAAAGTTTGACTTAGATGACCATTTACAAAAAGGTGGAAAAGTTCTAGGACATAATATTGCAGCGTTTGATTTACCAGTGCTTAGAGATTCTATGGATATATTTTGTATCAATAAGTATTTTAATAAGAAAGCATATATTGATACTAGTAGAAAAGTAAGTTCAATAACAGGACAAAGATTTAGCTTAAGTAATTTAGTTAAACATACATTGGGGGATAATAAAAGCATGGATAGTGCAGATGCTCCTGTTGTTTGGAAAGCAGGAGGATATTCAGAAGTAGCTGAATATTGTTTAAAAGATTGTGAATTAGTATATGATTTGTGGAAACATGGTAAAGAACATGGTTTCATCAAAGGATATTCTATTGATGATGAAGAAGAAAAAAAAATGGAGGTTGAGTGGTAATGGTAGGAACAGTTGAAGCAGTGGTATGGATTATTTTTATACTAATTGTTTGTTTATTATTCTTTGCAGCGTTTGGTTCTGATAAAGTATCAAATACTACAATAGATGAATATATGGAAAATTTAATTAGTGAGGAACAAAATCGTGGCACTTAGAGAACAATGCACCAATTGTGGTGAAGAAACAATACCTAGAAGAATACTAGGGTTTTATGTGGGTTCTCCGCAAAGGATTAAGATTTGGGAATGCAGAGAGTGTAGTGCTCTTTGGTCTGAAAAGGTCTTATCCTTAGCGGGAGCCTACTAATTTTTTTTTGGTTTTTTGAAAATTCTGAAAATGGTATTTTAATAAATGCTCTAAAAATACCTCTAGGAAACTTAACTTTTGAGCATAATTTTAATTTCAAAGAATGCGATTTTTTGTCTTAGGTTGCCCTGTGTTAAGTGGCTGAAAGCCCTCTACGGGGGTCAGAAATCGCGCTTACGGGCTGGAAATGACGCTCAGTCAGAAATCCCCGCCCAACAAGAAAACGCCCGCTATCGGCGTGTAGTGGGGAGATTTATTAGACCTATTATTTGCGTTCTTTATTAAGGCTCAAATCGCGTGGTTTGTGTTATTTAACATTGATTTTATATTTAACCATTCTATAGTTTTTGGTAATTACCACAATAACAACAAAAAAGACCATTTTTACTACAGACTTCTAATCGCCTGTATGCTAAGCAAAAGATACAAACCTGAGTTTTATTAACTATCGGCCGCATCTGTAAACCCATCCATTGTTTTTAAATGAAGATAACATTGCTTTAGTAAATTATACTGTGTCTTAGCATTACCAATGTTTAAAGTTGTTATGAAACTCTTTCCACCAAAGGGGGGTTCTCCTTCTTCTTTCGCTTCTTCGTTCTTGTAGAGTTTAACGGTATAATTCACATTAACTCCTTCATCATTTTCCATATTATCAAAAGATGCTCTCACAATCTTTGCATATACATTGGGTATAGTTACCCCTAATCTTTCTTCTTCATAGTCTAGTTCTAAAGCCATTTTATCATCTCGTTTAATTCATCCATGCTGGTTTGTCTGTCCATGTTGGATTATAAGGGTCTTCAGAGGCCGGTAAATCTCTAAGCATTTGCCTCCATTCCAATAATTCAGTTTGTTGTTCTGAACTAAGAACATTGTATCTATCCAAACTCATCCAAAGGTCTGATTCTTTTAGCAAAGATACTCTAATCATTCGTAGAATGTCTTGTGCTTCTTCTACTGTTAAGACTCTTGTGTGAGTCCAATTACCTTCTTCGTCTTGTTTTGATTCCATAAACCACTCAGTCATATTTTCACGCCCACTTTTGGTTAGTTATTACATATTCCATAACTAAGTAAGGAGTATAGTTATGTTGTGAATGAACCAAGTTTACACTTCCGTTAAACAAATCAATAGATGATACTAATGTGGTTCTATTAGATTGATTGAGATAACAATGGTTGTTATAATTAACTGTTCCCGATTGTTGCATGGCTGCACCATAGCTTGCACTTAATCCCCTTATATCAGCATTCCCACCATTACTGGTAGAAGCACCTAACCAACCAACCCAATACCATGTATCAGGTTCAAGAGTAATTCTACTGCTTCCATCAGTAGCATAAACTGAAATTACTGTATTTCCCCATGCACTTGCCGCTGTCCAAGTCATTGTTGTAGATATTAATGTTTCAGGATGTCCTTCATCTGAGGCTGAATAAAGCCCAACTTTCCAATCATCTGTTCCCGCAGTAGCCGCAGTATTACCAGCATAAAACAAAAACCTGTTAAGAGTTCCACCTGAACCCGAATATAATGGTGTAAAGCCTTGCTTTCGTGCAAACCAGAACATATAGTCAGATTGGAAACTGTTTGATGCTTGTGTTGGAACGGCTGGTATAAATGATGCACTTGTTCCATTGGTATATCCTGACCGTTTAAATTTTAGCGGAAAGTTACTACCCCCACCAGTGCCATCATCTATTGTTCCATCACTTTTACTTCTTCTAAATGCTTGTCTACCCATTTTATTCACCTCATGTATTATTTCCCATTGTTACCGCATAAAATGTAGCGGTTAGTGTAGCAGTGCTACCTTGTTTGTTTTGATACCTTATTCTAATTGTGTCGTCACTGGAATCATAATCAGCATCTAGTGTGCCTATTCTTGCTCCCCCTGAATAAATTATAGCCCATTCTGTAAAGTTAACTTCACGAACAACAGTTCCTAAGACTGTTCGTTCAATACCTTGAACTAAAGCCTTGAAGGATTCTATTTCATCATTAGTTTCATCTTGAATTTGAACAGTTAATTCAATAGTTTGTAATCCACTACTACCTGATTCTGCATCTAAATCACAATTCATTAGTTCAATATATCCATCGTTTGCGGTTGATGCATTACTAACTTCACCTGCAACTACACCTGCTTCATCGTTAGCACCGAAGTATATTCCTGATGTTGTTCCACTAGTTCCTGAACCTATTGTTACATCTGTAATAGTTTCAAATGCGGCTTCTACTGCGCTACCATTGTTTGTTAAACCATTAGGGAAATCAACAACGCCTGATGAATTACCTGTAATCCAAACAGGGCTACCATCTCCTGATGATATGGATAA
>TARA_R110002020_G_scaffold22372_51_pt1 | contig 16535 bp, 17 predicted proteins | sample TARA_R110002020 | Tara Oceans TARA_R110002020 (sample SAMEA4396489) | marine metagenome | biome: Westerlies Biome; feature: [MES] marine water layer (ENVO:01000295) within the mesopelagic zone...; material: water (ENVO:00002006), including particulate matter (ENVO:01000060) such... | reverse complement strand
CCGCCGGTTGCGCGCCCGATCCGGCCATGGGCACGTCGTGCATCGACGCCATCATCAGCTCCAGCCGCTGGGCCACCGATTCGGCCCGTTCGGTCAGGGCTTCCAGTGCCGCGGACGATCCTTCAGACGAGTTCTGCGCCACTTCCAGCGCCTTGTTCAGGTGATCGACCTGCGACGAAAGCACCGCGACCGCGCCGCCGACGCCCTTTTCCAGGTCGTTGAACCGGTTCAGGCGCTGCGCGAGGACGTAGCAATAGAACCCCGCACCAAGTGCCCCTGCCACCAGCAGAATGTCTGCAACAAGTTCCATCGAACCCTCCTAGCTCAGCACGAAATCCATGATCAGCAGATCGCGCACCCGTTCCCGGCCCACGACGATCTGTATCCGTCGCAGCATCTGCGCCCGCATCCGCGGAAGAACCATCGGATGCTCCAGATCTCCGACTTCGAGCGCGCGCAGGTACCCGTTCAAAACGTCGATCACCCGCGGCATGACCTTTTCCACGTCGCCCTTCGCCTCCATCGGGACCTCGAGCTGGCCGCGGAAGCGCAGGTGGCGCGAACGGCCGTTGTCGACGACCGAGATCACGATCGGCTCGAGTTCCACGAAGGCGATGCCCGACAGATCCTCGCCATGATCGACCTCGGTCACTTCCTCGGCGTGGTCTGACGACCCGCCGGGAATCAGCCCCATCTGGGTGGCAAAGAATCCCCCGCCCGCCCCGACCAGCGCCAGGACGATCCAGATGACAAACCTCATCTTTCCGGGTTTCTTGCCCTTCTCTTCCGAAGGGTCTTCCATATCAGCGGTGGCGTCCGACATCGCTCGTTCCGTTTCTGCAACTGAGCCCCTTTCTAGCTCGGCAGACCTAACCGAATGTTAAGTCAAACCCGCGATGTTGATCCTCGTGCCGCACAGAATGGCGGTCTTCGGAGGGTAACGTGCAGCAGATCGTAACTGTCTGGACAGGGCTAGAACGGCGCAAGCAGATCGTCGTCATCCTTGCCGCCCTGGCCGTACTGGCCTCGGTGATATTCATGTCTCGAATCGCGACGGCGCCGACGATGCGGCTTCTTTATGCGGGGCTGGAAAACAGCGCCTCGGCGGATGTGATTCGCGCGCTTGAAGGTCGGAACATAGATTACGAGGTGCGGGGCTCTTCTATCTATGTGCCGGGCCCGGACCGCGATGCGCTGCGCATTTCGCTGGCCGGCGAGGGGCTGCCCGCGACCGGTGGCAAGGGCTACGAACTGCTCGATTCCCTCAGCGGTTTCGGCACCACCTCGCAGATGTTCGATGCCGCCTACTGGCGCGCGAAGGAAGGTGAACTGGCGCGCACGATCGTTGCCAGCCCTTATGTCACGCAGGCGCGCGTGCATATTGCCAACCCGCAATCCAGCCCGTTCCTGCGGGGCGCCGAACCCACCGCATCGGTTTCGGTCGTGCCGGCAGGGGCCAAGCTTTCGGCCGAACAGGCAAACGCGCTGCGGTTCCTCGTGGCCTCTGCCGTGGCGGGGCTCTCGGTCGACGATGTCGCGGTGATCGACGCCAACGGCGCGGTCGTCGGCACGGACGAGGAGGGCGGCGCATCCACAACGGCCGACGCACGGTCCGATGTCCTCCGCGAACGGGTCTTGCGCCTGATCGAAGCCCATGTCGGCCGCGGCAACGCGGTGGTCGAGGTCAGCGTGGATACCGTGACCGAAGCAGAAACCATCCGCCAGCGCAGCTTCGATCCCGAGAGCCGCGTGGCGATCAGTACGGATGTCGAGGAAAGCTCCGATTCGTCCGTCAATGGCGCGGGGGACGTGACCGTCGCATCGAACTTGCCGGATGGCGAAGCATCCGAAGGCGAAGGATCGAAATCGCAGGGCACCTCCACGCGCGAGCGGGTGAATTACGAGGTATCGGAGACGGAGCGCGAAATCCGTCGCCTTCCCGGCGCAGTGAAAAGGCTGACGGTCGCCGTGCTGGTGAACGGTGTCGCGGGCGTGGACGCCTTCGAAGTCCGCCCGCCTGAAGAACTGGAATCGCTGCGGGAACTCGTCGCTTCGGCCGTGGGCTATGACGAGGAACGCGGCGATGTGATCACACTGAAAAGCATGGACCTGGCCACGGTGGATGCGGAGGGCACGCTGGCCGTGCCCGGGTTCCTCGATTCGATGCATATCGACGTGGGCGCCGTGCTGCAGCTGGCGGTTCTCGGAATCGTGGCGCTGCTTCTGGGTCTCTTCGTCGTCCGGCCGATCCTGGCATCGGGCACAGTTATGGAGGCCGCGCCTGCCGGTGGTGGCGGCGGCGATCTTCCCGATCTGGGCGGTCTTCCCGAACTGCCCGCCTTCGACATCGCGCCGGCCTTCCAGACCATGTCGGACGGCGGAATGGGAGGCATGGGCAGCTTCGACGGCTCGATGGGCATGGGCTCGAACGTCTCGGACGCGATCGAGGAAGTGCCGGTGGACCAGCTGCGCGAACTGATCGGAGAGCGGCAGGAAGAAACTGTCGAGATCCTGCGTAGCTGGCTGCAGGAAGGCAAGGAGAAGGCCTCATGAGCATCGCACACCTGCTTGAGGATTTCGTCCCGCGGTCCGGCGGCGGCGACTCGCGGCAATTGATGAGCGACGTCGCCCTGGAAGAAGAACGCCTGGAAAGCTTCGAAAAGGGGTACTCGGCCGGATGGGAAGATGCCCTGGCGGCGCAGGCCCGCGAGGGCGAACAGCTGAAAGCCGATCTTGTCGATGGGATCGAGAAACTGAATTTTTCGTACCACGACGCGTTGCAGCAGCTTTTCGAAAAGGTCGAGCCCGTGTTCGAGGTGCTGACCCGCGCGGTTCTGCCCGAAGCGATTGCCGAGGCCTTCGGCCCCCAGATCGTCGAGGAACTGAAGCAGATGTCACGAACCGGTGCAGAAGTGCCGCTGGTTCTGTCGGTTCCCACCGGCACCTCGGCAGCTATCCAACCGGTGCTCGAGGCCAGCGGCTTCACCGAACTGACGCTGACCGAAGACGAAACCCTAGGCCCCGCGCAGGCCAGCCTGCGCCTGGGCAATACCGCGCGCGAAGTCGACGGCGCCGGCGTGCTGGAAGCGATCCGCGACGCTGTCGACACATTCATTTACCAAACCAAGGAGGACATCCGTCATGGATGACGCAGAGGCCACCATGCCGGGCAGCGGCGGCGCGTCGAGCCCGTTCGTTTCGGTCCCGATAGAAATCGTCGTGTCGGTCGGCAAGGCCCGGCCGCTGATCAGGGATCTGATCAACCTCGGCGAAAACGCGGTTCTGAAGCTCGACAAGCGGGTCGAGGATCCGGTGGAGCTTTATGTCGGCGACCGCCTGGTTGCCCGCGGCCAGTTGGAGGAGCTTGACGGCGAACAAGCCGGACAGCTGGGTGTTCGCCTGACGGAAATCGCGGATCTGAAAAGCGGGCTGGGCTAGAACCATGACCGACCTGGCCCAGAAGGGGCACAGGCCTGACCGCGGCGCCCCGGAACGGGCGTCTGCCGGCGCAGGGCGGGATCCGGAATGATCGCGCGGGAACTAAAGGCATTCGTCGCCCGCACGTTTTGCGATGCGGTCGCCCGGGACCCTACGGGGCGGCGGGCGCCGCCGTTGCGTCTCGCGACTGTGCTGCTGGCCCTGCTGGTGGGCTTTGCCTGCCTGCTGCCGGTGCCTGCGCTGGCGCAGGAAATGACGCTGTCACTGGGCGACGACGGCTCGATCTCGGCCCGGGCGATCCAGCTGATCGCGCTGATCACGGTGCTGAGCCTCGCCCCCGGGCTGGCCATCATGATCACCTGTTTTCCGTTCATCGTGACGGTGCTGGCGATTCTGCGGCAGGCCATCGGGTTGCAGCAATCGCCGCCCAACATGCTGATCGTCAGCCTGGCGCTGTTCCTCACCTATTTCGTGATGGAGCCCGTCTTCTCCGCCGCGTGGGAACAGGGGCTGGCGCCGCTGCTGGCCGAGGAGATCGAGGTCGAACAGGCCATGACCCTTGCGCTGGATCCGTTCCGTCTGTTCATGGCCGGGCGCGTCGAAGCGGAAACCTTTGCCGCGATGGCCGATCTGCGGCCCGATGTGGACATCACCGCCCCCGCACCCGAGGCGCCGCTTTCGGTGCTGGTGCCAAGCTTCATGCTGTCCGAGATCTCGCGCGCCTTCCAGGTCGGCTTCCTGATCTTCCTTCCGTTCCTGATCATCGACCTTGTCGTCGCCGCCGTGCTCATGTCGATGGGGATGATGATGGTCCCGCCCGCCATCGTGTCCCTACCGTTCAAGCTGGCCTTCTTCGTGGTTGCCGACGGATGGAGCCTTGTGGCCGGCGCATTGGTGCGAAGTTACGGGACATAGGCGCAAGGCCCGACAGCACCGTCCGCTGGGATGCTAAGAAACGAAAAAGGCCTCGCCATTCTGGCGAGGCCTTTTCCGTGTGAATGAACCGGGCCGCCCGAAGGCGCCGCGGGGATCAGGTTTTCTTCTTTTTCACAGCCGCCCAGATGGACTTGTTCGTGTAGAACAGCAGCAGCGAGAGCACGACCAGGAAGATCACGCCGACAAAACCGGCTTCCTTGCGGGCCATCATCTTGGGTTCGGCCGTCCACATCAGGAAAGCGGCGATATCGACCGCTTCGTTGTGCAGATCGTTGGGCGAGCCGTCGGAGAACTCTACATCTTCGCCCTGCAGCGGCGGCGCCATCGAGATCCAGCCTGACGGGAACGCGGTGTTCTCGTAGAAGAGAGTCCCGGCCTGTTCCTGTTGCACACCGGTATAGCCCGTCAGCAGCGAGTAGATGTACTCCGCCCCGCCCATGCCATTGACCAGCTGCGACAGGCCGGTGCCGTAAGGCCCGTGGAACCCGGCGCGTGCCTTGGCCATCAGCGAAAGATCCGGTGCACCCACCGCCGTATTTGCCGGGAAATTATCCGACGGTAGTCCGGGACGGGTGTCTTCCAGCTCAGCGTCGTAGACTTGGAATTCGGACGCGTAGGCCCGCACCTGATCTGCCGGAAGGCCGGGGCCGTCCGTGTCGTTCAGCGTGCGGAAGGGTACGTAGCGCAGACCGTGGCAGGCGGAGCAGACCTCGGTATAGATCTGCAGGCCGCGCTGAAGCTGGTTCTGGTCGTAAACGCCGAAGGGACCTTCGAAGGAGAAGGCGATATCTTCGATATGGGCTTCCTCGCCACCGGCGGCCCAGGCAACCGGTGCCAGTCCGATCGCCAGGGCAGCCGCGGTTCCGAATGCGAGTTGCTTGAACATTTGCATCGTTCCTTGTCGTTCCCCCGGTTTATTCGGCAGGGGCCGCTTGGGTGCCGTCATCGGCCGCTTTGGATTTGGCGAGATGCGCCTCGAAATCTTCCTCGATGGTCGCAGGCACCGGATCCGGCTTCTCGATCACGCCAAGGAGCGGCAGGATGACCAGGAAGTAGGCGAACCAGTAGGCTGCCCCGATCGCAGCGAGCGAGGTATAGGGCTCCTCGGCCGGCATGGCGCCAAGCCACATCAGCAGGACGAAGTCGACCACCAGCAACGCGAACCACCAGCGGAACATCGGGCGATACCGGCCCGAACGCACGTTGGAGGTATCGAGCCACGGCACCAGCGCCATCACCAGGATAGAGCCGAACATCACCAGCACGCCCAGGAACTTCGCATCGACGATCCCGCCCGTGATGAACGAGGCGAATTGCGAGATCCAGAGGTCGTCGGTGATGGCCCGCAGCATCGCGTAGAACGGCAGGAAGTACCATTCGGGGACGATGTGCGCCGGCGTCACCAGCGGGTTGGCTTCGATATAGTTGTCCGGGTGCCCCAGGTAGTTGGGCATGAAGCCCACGATAGCCCAGAAGATCAGCAGGATCACCGCCAGCGCGAAGAAATCCTTGATGATGTAGTAAGGCCAGAACGGAACGGTGTCCTTCTCGGCCTCTTCCTTAGAGCCGCGGCGCACGTCGACGCCGGTGGGGTTGTTGTTGCCGGTGGTATGGAAGGCCCAGATATGCACGATCACGAGGCCCGCGATGACGAAGGGCAGCAGATAGTGCAGCGAGAAGAAGCGGTTGAGCGTGGCGTTTTCCACGGCCGGCCCACCCAGAAGCCATGTCTGCAGCGGCTCCCCGATGAAGGGAATGGCGCCGAACAGGCCGGTGATCACGGTCGCGCCCCAGAAGGACATCTGACCCCAGGGCAGAACGTAGCCCAGGAAGCCTGTGGCCATCATCAGCAGGTAGATCAGCATGCCGATGATCCACGTGATCTCGCGCGGGGCCTTGTAGGACCCGTAATAGAGACCCCGGAAGATGTGGCAGTAGACGGCCAAGAAGAACAGCGAGGCGCCGTTCATGTGAACGTATCGCAGCATCATGCCGCCGTTCACGTTACGCATGATGTGTTCGACGGACGCGAAGGCCATGTCGACATGCGGGGTGTAATGCATCACCAGCACAACGCCGGTGGCAATCTGGACGACCAGACAGAAGGCCAGGACGATGCCCCAGATCCACATCCAGTTCAGGTTTTTCGGTGTCGGGATCATGATCGTGTCGTAAAGCAGACCGATCACGGGCAGACGTGTCTCCACCCATTTCGAGAAGCCCGACTTCGGTTCGTAATGATCGTGCGGAATACCGGCCATTGTCGCGCTCCCTTATCCCAGAACAATCGTGGTTTCGCCATCGAAGGCGGAAACCGGAACTTCCAGGTTCCGCGGCGCAGGTCCGCGGCGAATCCGGCCGGCCGTATCGTAGTGCGACCCGTGACAGGGGCAGAACCAGCCTTCGAAATCGCCGGACCGTTCGCCCACCGGGACACAGCCCAGGTGCGTGCAGACACCGATCATCACCAGCCAGCGGCCTTCTTCGTCCAGCGTGCGATTTTCATCCGTCGCGGGCAGGCCGGGCTTGTTTTCGTTACGGTCGATGGGATCGGGCAGCGCGCTGAGTTCGACATCGCGCGCAAGCCTGATGTCCTCGTCAGTGCGGTGACGGATGAAGACGGGCTTGCCGCGCCATTTCACCGTAAGCTGTGTGCCTTCTGCCACACCCGAAATGTCGACCCGGATCGACGAAAGCGCCTGAACGTCAGCCGACGGGTTCATCTGGTTGACGAGCGGCCAGATGGCTGCACCGGCAACAACAGCGCCGGCGCCGGCCGTGGCGTAATATAGAAAGTCCCGGCGATCTTCGTCGTGGTCTTCTGCGTGTGACACGAGGTTTCTCTCCAATTCCGTGGCTCTTGGGAGCCTTCTTTCTCCCAACCGCTAGAGCGGAAGTGTTTCAGAGACTTCCTGTATCGACGCTGTTTTCATTCGTCCAGCGGTCAAAGCCGCGCAGGAGCCGTTTCAATCGTCGTGGTATACCAGAGCGGCAGAAGATTCAGCCGCCCCGGAGGTCTCTGTCATTCTAATGCGAGGGCGGGGCCGTGGCCACCATGCTGGGCCGCGTCGAAAAGGCTTCGTACCATGTCGCCAGATTGGGGGCGATGCTGCGCCAGTCGCGCGGGCCGTGACGGAAATCGAGATAGCCCAGCGCGCAGCCAACGGCGATCTGGCCAATGTTCAGCGATCCTTCCAGGTGGCTCATCCACCGGGCGTCCAGTGCAGCCAGCCCACCGGTGACCTTGCCCCATTGTGCATCGACCCAGCCGTCGAACTGCTTGTCCTCGGGACGAACGCGGCCTTCGTAGACCATCAGAACCGCGGCATCGAGAATCCCGTCGCACGTCGCTTCCAGCGTCTTCATCTCCCACTGGGCGGGGCCCGTGCCGTACAGACCGGCCTTGGCACGGTCATCCAGATAACCGCAGATCACGCGGCTGTCGTAGATCGCCGGGCCCTCATCGCGGGCAAGGGCCGGAAGTTTGGCCAGCGGATTCTGTGCGCGCAGCTCTTCCGACGGCCTGGCAGGCGTGGTGGCGACCTCGACAAGCGCGACATCGCCGGTCTGACCGGTCTCGTGCATCACGACCAGCACCTTTCGCGCGAAAGGTGAGGCGGGGGAATAATACAGCTTCAAGGCGTTGGTCCTCCTGGATCCGTTGGCACGGAACTTAGGCTTGGGTCAGAAGCGTGTCCATTCGGTAGACGCCGCACGGCATGCAGATAGCGCGACACCGAAAAGCGGCCAGCGAATGAACACATGTTCAGAAACGAAAGGCTGCATTGCACCGGGCGCTCTTGCCCAAGGGGCGACCGGCGGCTAACGCTCGAACCATGGTCGAGATCTTCCTGCGCACCCTGCCCTTCTTCGCCATCATCGGTCTCGGCTACGGGGCCGGGCGTGCCCGTTTCATAGACGAGGCCGGCACCGCGCTGCTGACCAAGTTCGTCTTCTTCTTCCCTTTGTCGGCCCTGATCTTCAAGTTCGCGTCCGCCCTGCCGGTGGCCGAGATCTTCGACATCCGGCTGATCGGTGCCTACCTGTGGGGAACGGCCTTCGTTTATGGCATCGCCACGGCCGTGGCCTTCATCCGCAGGCTGGACGTGTCCACCGCGGCGATGGAGGCGCAGTGCGCCGTGATCGGCAACGTGGGTTTCCTGGGCCTGCCGATGTTCGCCCTGCTGTTCGGGGAAGAGGCCATCGCGCCGCTGATGCTGGTGCTGACGGTTGACCTGATCGTGTTCTCAAGCCTGATCGTCATCCTGATCAACGCCGCCCGGTCGGGCCGCATCAACCCGGCGGCCTTCCGGATGGCAGGCATGGGGCTGGTGAAGAACCCGATGATCGCGTCACTGGTGATCGGCCTGGGCTGGTCGATGCTGGACCTGCCCCAGCCCGAACCGATGCGGAATTTCATGGACATCCTCGCCGGGGCCGCGACCCCGGGCGCGCTGTTCGCCATCGGCGCGTCGCTGGCCGGGCGGTCGGCGGAACGGCCCTTCGTCGCCGGCTGGCTGAGCTTCTGCAAGCTTGTGCTGCACCCGATCTTCGTGGCCTTCGCCGTCCTTGTCCTGTTCCCGCTGGATCCGTTCCCGGCGGCCATCGTCATCTCGGCCGCGGCGATGCCGGTGGCGGGCAACGTCTACATGCTGGCGCAGCACTACGGCGTGGCGCCGGTGCGCGTGTCGACCTCGATCCTGATCTCCACCGCGATCTCCATCCTCACCGTGCCGCTGGTGATCGCATGGGTCAGCCCCTAGCTCTGGACGCCTCGCGGCGCAGCGGCTAGGCCGGGGGCAGCGTCTTTCCGGAGTACCTTGCCATGGCCACGCCCATTTCCGCGGTGATCTTCGACATCGGCAACGTGCTGATCAACTGGAACCCCGAGCACTATTTCGACCGCACCTACGGCGAGGAGCGGCGCAAGGCCCTGTTCGAGACGGTCGACCTTCACGGCATGAACATCCGCGTCGACAAGGGTGAGCATTTCACCTCCGTCATCGAGGAAACCATCGAAATGCATCCCGACTGGGCGCTTGAAATCAAGGCCTGGCACGACGACTGGATCCAACTGGCCAGCCCCGCCATCCCCCATTCCGTCCGCCTGCGCGATGCGTTGCGGGCCAAGGGCATTCCCGTTTTCGCGCTGACCAATTTCGGCGTCGAAACGTTCGAGATCGCCCGCGCCGAATACCCGTTCCTGGAAGAATTCGACCGCAAGTACGTGTCGGGCCACATGGCGGTGATCAAGCCCGACCCACAGATCTACGCCATCCTGGAAGAGGACTGCGCGCTGGACCCGGAAAGCCTGCTGTTCGCCGATGACCGGCCGGAAAATATCGAAGCCGCCGCGGCCCGTGGCTGGCAAACCCATCTGTTCGAACACCCACAGGGCTGGGCCGACCGGCTGGTCGCCGAAGGCCTGCTGACGAAGGAGGAGGCTGCATGACCATTCCCTACATCCCCTTTGCCGAAGGCGAGGCGCTGCTCGACTGGCTGGGCCTGTGCGATGCGCTGGCCGCCGGGCACGATCTGCCGAAAGCGCAGATCGGCGACACGTTCCTGTACCGCGACCCGGACACGCTGCTGTCGCGGGCGGCGTGGATCGACGGGATGGGATCGCTGGTCAAGACGGCGACGATCTTCCCGGGCAATCCCGGGAACGGCCAGCCCATGGTGAACGGTGGCGTCAGCCTGTATTCCGATCAGGACGGCACGCTGGACGCGCTGGTCGATTTCCACCTTGTCACCAAGTGGAAAACCGCGGGCGACAGCCTGCTGGCCGCGCGGCGCCTCGCCCGGCCCGATGCCACCCAGATCCTGATCGTGGGGGCCGGCACCGTCGGCGGGTCGCTGATCGAAGCCTTCGGTGCGGGGTTCCCGGATGCCACTATCACGCTCTGGAACCGGACGGCCAGCAGCGCAGAAACGCTGGCCGCGTCCTATCCCGGCACCATGGTCGCGACCGATCTGGAAACGGCCGTCGGCGCGGCGGATATCATCGTGACGGCGACAATGTCGTCTGAGCCGGTGATCAAGGGCGACTGGCTGCGCCCCGGCCAGCACCTGAACCTGATCGGTGCCTACCGGCCCGACATGCGCGAAACCGACGACACGGCGCTGACCCGGTCGAAGATCTTCGTCGACAGCCGGGACACGACGCTCGATCATATTGGAGAACTGAAGATTCCGCTGGGCACCGGCGCGATCCAGCGTGGCGACGTGGTGGCGGATTACTATGATCTCGCTTCCTTCCAGCCGGGAGACGACGAGACCATCACGCTTTTCAAGAACGGCGGCGGCGCGCATCTGGACCTGATGACCGCGCGCTACATTCTGGACCGCTGGAAGGCATAGCGCGCAAGGCACCCTCGTCCCGTCCGGGCCGCGCCCGACCCCAAGGTTCCCGGGACGCCGATCACCTTCCAACGGCCGGTAGGATGCGTGATCCCCCACGCACCGCAACGCCCCGCCGAAGCGCACATCCGTCAGGCCGGAACCAGCCCCGCATTGGGCTTTTCCCTGATCGGCAGATGCACCAGCGCCGAAAACGCGCCGACGCCTACGCCGATCCACCAGACGGCGGTGTAATCGCCGTAGATGTCGTACATCCGCCCGCCCAGCCAGACACCAAGGAACCCGCCCAGCTGGTGCGAGAAGAAGACGAAGCCGTAAAGCGTCGCCATGTACCGCAACCCGTAGATATAGCCGACCAGCCCGGAGGTCAGCGGCACCGTCGCCAGCCAGAGCGAGCCCATGGTAACCGAGAACACGATCACCGTCAGCGGCGTGATCGGCAGCAGGATGAAGGTCGCGGCGACCACGGTGCGCAGCGTGTAGATGATCGCCAGCAGGTATTTCTTGGTGAAATGGTTCCCCGCCCAGCCCGCCAGCAGCGTCCCCCCGATGTTCGCCATCCCGATCAGCGACAGGGAAATCGCGCCAAGCTTCGAAGTGTCCGAAATGCCGATACTTTCGAGCATGCTGCCGGGAGAGATCGGCCCGCAAAGCTCCGTCACGAAGGCCGGGAAATGGGCAGTGATGAAGCCCAGCTGGTAGCCGCAGCTGAAGAACCCCACGAAGATCATAACGTAGGACGGATCGCGGAAGGCGATCATCAGAGTCCGGCCCATGCTCATTTCCAGGTCCGATTTCGGCGCCATGGGCTGCGTCTTCATCATCGGCAGCAAAAGCGCCGACGCGGCAATGGCCGCGGCCATGACCATGAAGGTGCCCTGCCAGCCGATGCCGCCGATCAGCGATTCCGTGACGGGCGGCACAAGCACTTGCCCCGCGCTTCCCGCCGCGGTTGCGATGGCGAGAGATATCGATCGGTTCTTGTCGGAAGACGCCCGCCCCACCATGGCCAGGATCACGCCAAAGCCCGAACCCGCGATGCCGAAGCCGATCATCATGTTCAGAAGCTGGTGCGCGCCGGGCGACACGGCGAAGGCCGAGGCAAAAAGGCCCAGCGTATACAGCACGATCCCCAGCAGGATCGCCTTCCGGTCCCCCAGCTTTTCGGCGATGGCGCCAAAGATCGGCTGCCCGTTCCCCCAGCACAGGTTCTGGATCGCGATGGCCATGGAAAAATCGGCCCGCGGCCAGCCGAAGGTTTCCGACACCGGGATCTGGAACAGGCCGAACCCGGCCCGGGCCCCGAAGCTGACGACCACGATAAGGCAACCGCCGATCAGGATCGGCGTGAACAAGGGCGCGGGACGGTCCATAATCGGTCTCCGGATGAGGATGGAAAGACACTACGGAAAGTGAAGGGAAGGTCAATTCATGGTTTGGCATGGACCTCATCGCGATCCATGAACAGAGCCCGACAGAAGGCACGACGCGCCATGCCCGACCTCGGGAGGGCCGCACGACGCGGTACCGCGCGTAACACCGTCTCATGCCAACCGGTCGATAGCTTCCAACAGAGAAGATGCCCTCCCGTGGGGGAGGTCGGGCATGGCGTTTCGTGCCGACACGCCGGGAACAGGTTTCTGGCGCAACAGCAAGGATAGCACTTGCGCGGCCGCGTGTGCGCTTTTCAATACCGCGGGCGCGGGCTATGGCTCCACCTCATGAGTGACGATGATGACAATGCTTTCCTTGACCCGACCTCGCTCTACGCCGCCCGCGTGGACGAAGGCGACCTGAAGCGCGATGCCGCGCAGGAAAGCGTCCTGCCCGAGCTTGACCGCCTGCGCCGCGAACTGCGCGCGATGCCCCACCGATCCCAGCGCCGCGGCTTCCTGCGCCGCGCGAAGACGGTCGAGGCGCCGAAGGGCGTCTACATGTGGGGCGGCGTCGGGCGCGGCAAGTCGATGCTGATGGACCTGTTCGTCGAAACGCTCGACAATGTCCCGGCGCGGCGGGTGCATTTCCATGCCTTCATGCAGGAAGTGCAGAAGGGCATGAACGCCGCCCGCAAGGAAGGCATCTCCGATCCCATCGGGCCCGTGGCCGAAAAGGTCGCCGCCTCGGTCCGGCTGCTGGCCTTCGACGAGATGCAGATCACCGACATCACCGACGCTATGATCGTGGGGCGGCTGTTCGAAAAGATCTTCGCCGATGGCGTCACTGTGGTCACCACGTCGAACCGCCCACCCGACGACCTGTACAAGGATGGCCTGAACCGGCAGATCTTCCTGCCCTTCATCGACATGCTGAAGGACAGGATGGTCGTCCACGAACTGGCCAGCCCCACCGATTACCGGCTGCACCATACCGATCTGGCCCGCGTCTACTTCACGCCGCTGAACTCTGAGACCCGCGCCAAGATCACGGAGATCTGGTCGGATCTGACCGGCGGGCAAAGCGAACCGCTGGAGATCGACGTCTACGGCCGCGAGGTCATTCTGCCGTTCTACCGCGACCGCCGCGCGCGGGCGTCGTTCTACGATCTGTGCGGCCATGCGCTTGGCCCGGCCGATTACCTGGCCATTGCCGAAGCCGTCGACATCCTGATCGTCGAGGAAATCCCCCGCCTGTCCCGTGCCAACTTCAACGAGGCAAAGCGCTTCGTGACGCTGGTCGATACGCTCTACGAGGCCAAGGTGCGCCTGATCTGCTCGGCCGCGGCCTCTCCCGAGTTCCTGTATATCGAAGGCGAAGGCTCGTTCGAGTTCGAGCGCACCGCAAGCCGGTTGATGGAAATGCAGGACCGGACATGGGGCAAGCCGCACGGGTGACCCGGTCCGGTTCATCCAAGCGCCCTACTGTTCAATCCGTTCAGGGCGCCATGGCGACGTCCCTTCCCAGAAGGCGCCAAATTTCGACGTCATAGATCCGTCCGAGCGTGGGTTCGCTCGCCAGAAACGCGAGCTTCAGCCGTTCTTCGCCAGCACGTCACCTGCAAGGTAAAGCGATCCGCAGATCAGGATCCGCGCCGCAGGGTCCTTGCGGACGATCTCGGCCACGGCGGCATCGACGCTGGGCGCGGTGTCGGCCTGCATGCCCGCGGCATCGGCCACCTTCCGGGTTTCCTCGGCCGTGAAGGTGGCCGTGGCGTTGGGGATGCTGACGCCGGTCAGGCCTTCCGAGAGCTCAACCAGCGGGCGCAGGAAACCGCGCGGGTCCTTCGTGTTCAGCATGCCGCAGATCAGGTAGGTGGGCTTTTTCGGCATCTTCGCCAGCACATCCGCCACCACCTTGCCCGCCGCCGCGTTGTGCCCGCCGTCGAGCCACAGCTCGGCCTTGGGCGCGGCTTCGGACAAGGGACCGCGGGTCAGGCGCTGCATCCGGGCAGGCCATTCCGCCTTGCTGACGGCCCGCGATGTCGCCCGGTCGTCAAACCCCAGCGCCCGCAGAGCCACGACAGCCGCACCGGCATTCTGGATCTGGTGCGCGCCGGGCAGGTTCGGCATAGGCAGATCGGCGAGCCCGGTTTCGTCCTGGACCACCAGCCGGCCGCGTTCCTCGAAAGCGTGCCAGTGCTGGCCGTGGACCAGCAGCTTCGCCCCGACCTTGGCAGCCTGACGTTCGATGACTTCCAGCGCGCCGTCTTCCTGGGGGCCGACCACGCAGGTCACGCCACGCTTCAGGATGCCCGCCTTCTCGAAGGCGATTTCCTCGATCGTTTCGCCAAGGAACTGCTGGTGGTCGATGGAGACGGGCGTGATCACGGTCAGCGCCGGGTCGTCGATGACATTGGTAGCGTCCAGACGTCCGCCAAGGCCGACTTCCAGCAGGGTGTAGTCCGCCTGCTCCCGCGCGAAGGCGAGGATCGCGGCGCAGGTCGTGATCTCGAAATAGGTGATGGGCGTGCCGTCGTTCGCCGCTTCGCAATCTTCCAGAAGCGCCGCCAGATCGTCTTCGTCGATCAGCGAACCCGCCAGCCGGATGCGTTCGTGGAAGCGCACGAGGTGGGGGGAGGTGTAGACATGGGCCGACTGGCCGGCCCCTTCGATCCCGGCGCGCAGCATCGCGATGGTCGATCCCTTGCCGTTGGTGCCGGCCACGTGGACGACGGGCGGCATCTTCAACTGCGGATTGCCCAGCGCGTCGAGCAAGCGCCAGACACGGTCCAGCGTCAGGTCGATGATCTTCGGGTGCAGCCCCATCAGGCGGCCCAGGATCACGTCGGATTCGCCGTAGGGCATCGAAGGAACCGGGCCTAGCACGTCGTCCGCCCCGGGAGATAACTTGGTGTCATTTTGTGGCTGTCTTCTCGGCAGTGTCGGGCGCGCCTTCGGCGGCCTCGGCTGTGGCATCGGGCGCGACCGGTTCGGGCGGCGCGGGGACAGGATCGACCTTGTCCGGCGGCGGAAGATCGCCGCGCACGGCGGGCGGCAGGCCCAGCAGCATGCGGGTGATCGTGATCAGTTCGTCGCGCATCTGGCCGCGCGGGGTGACCCGGTCCAGCATCCCGTGATCCAGCAGGTATTCGGCGCGCTGGAACCCTTCGGGCAGCTTTTCTCGGATCGTCTGTTCGATCACGCGGGGGCCTGCAAAGCAGATAAGCGCACCGGGTTCCGCGATCTGGACATCGCCCAGCATCGCGTAGGACGCGGTCACGCCGCCGGATGTCGGGTGGGTCAGCACGACGATATAGGGAAGGCCGGCTTCCTTCAGCATTTCCACGGCCACGGTCGACCGGGGCATCTGCATCAGCGACAGGATGCCTTCCTGCATCCGCGCGCCCCCGGCGGCGGCAAACAGGATCAGCGGGCGGTGCAGCTTCACCGCCTCTTCCGCGGCGGCGATGATGGCGTTGCCCACGTACATGCCCATCGACCCGCCCATGAAGGTAAAGTCCTGCGCGGCGGCAACGATGGGAGTACGCCCGATTTCGCCCGTGGCGACAAGCATCGCCTCTTTCTCGCCCGTCGACCGTTGCGCGGTGCGCAGCCGTTCGGGGTAGCGTTTCTGATCGCGGAACGCCAACGGGTCGGCAATGGGTTCGGGCACCGCGATTTCGGCAAAGGCGCCGCCATCGAACAGCGCAGAGAACCTGTCACGCGGGGTGATCAGCATGTGATGGCCGCAATTGGTGCAGACGTTCAGATTGTCGCTGAGTTCGCGGTGAAACAGCATCGACCCGCAGCTTTCGCATTTCAGCCACAGGTTCTCGGGCATCTCGCGGCGGGAGAAAATGGAGTTGATCCGCGGCCGAACGTAGTTCGTGATCCAGTTCATCGTGGTTCCTGCCGTGCCCTGTTCGCGTCAAAGTTCCGGCTTCAGATAGACTGCCGCCGGTCCGAAATCAATCGGTGGGCGGTTATCCTGCCTATCTGCGCAGGACAACCCGCGCCGTCAGCCACATCACGATAACCGCGGCGAAATCCACCATAAGCCAGGCTTGTGCACCGCTGCCTTCGGACAGGTCGTAAGGCACCAGATACAGCGCCAATCCGTTCAGGCTGTCGGGCAGCGAGACCAGGAGGATGGCCGCCAGATTGTTGACGAAGTGGATGGCGATGGCCGGGCCCAGCGTGCCGGCCCGCGCCGTCAGGTCGGCCATCATCACGCCGAAGGCAAAGGTCCAGCCGACATATAGCAGCGCGGTGTCACCCATATCGGTCGGGGCATAATGGCCCGCCGCGAACAGCGCCGACGGCAGGCACAGCCAGATGACAGGCTGGCGGAACCGCGCGGCAAGGCTTTGCTGAAGGAAGCCGCGAAAGACGATCTCCTCGGTCGCGACCTGCACGAAGATCGCC
>TARA_R110002020_G_scaffold135568_3_pt1 | contig 16543 bp, 14 predicted proteins | sample TARA_R110002020 | Tara Oceans TARA_R110002020 (sample SAMEA4396489) | marine metagenome | biome: Westerlies Biome; feature: [MES] marine water layer (ENVO:01000295) within the mesopelagic zone...; material: water (ENVO:00002006), including particulate matter (ENVO:01000060) such... | reverse complement strand
ATTAATAAATAATCCTATTCAGACAGAGTTTAGTTTACACCCTCCTGAAATGATATGCGGAGGAATTAACCAGGTATTATTTAAAATTAAAAAAGCCCGTAAACATAGTGTTTACGGGCTTTTGGTGGAATTTGGTGCATTCCTGGCGGAGAAAGAGGAACTATCCTATCCTTAAACTAAATTGTACTTATTTAATTGGGTTTTCGGGTAGTTAATAATTTAATACGCACCGAATTACGCACCTCGTTTTTTTATTAAAATTTACCACACCAAAACATCCAGCATTCTTCCTGAAAAACTTCATTAGTTTACTATTAATGAAATATCTAAACTTTAAGTTTAGTTTTTAGTATTTTTCTAAACCTTTCTTGCAGGGTAACTTTTTATATTTAACAATAGAAAGAGGAGCAAAGGGGATAAAAATTATTGTCTTCCTAAACTTTTAATTTGTAGTTTGAAATTGCTTTCCCTTTTCAGTTAGACTATACCGTTGTTTACTGCTTTTCGGTTTTTCAGGAATCGTCATTTCAAATAATCCTGCATCAAAGGCAGACTGTAAATAATTATATAAAAATGTTGGACGGTGTTTTAATCTACAAACTTCATCAACTCTGTTGTTGTAGATTCATTTTGACCTACAGCCAAGAGTAACTTTAGAACTTGTTCGGTAAACTATTCAGAAGCAGGAAATCATCATTATTAAATTCAGAAAGAATTCGCATACGTTACAGAATGTTTGGTTTAACTTGTTTTGGCATATTATGTAAAGTTATTTATAATTGACCTCCAACACCTTTAAACTTTTCTACAAATATTGCAATTTTTCGGAAAACGCTTTGTTTTTTCTTTAAATACTGTGGATTTAAGGGACTCATTTTAGGTAATATAGCGTTTAACTCCGTACCGTTTTCACTTGCGAATTCACGTTTGAGTGATGCCGCTATGTATCTCTTAGTTGCCTCTTCATTTAAATTTTCATCTGCAATTAGTTCTTTGGCCTCTTCTTTCTGTTTGTCTTGTGCGTATTTGAAGAAAGATTCAATAGCATTCGCTTTGTCTTGAATGGCTTCGAGGTCTGTTTCGTTGATAAAATCTACCACTAAACTTTCTTTTGCTCTGTTTCCAATGCTTGCACGAATCACTCTACGGACTTCTTCAATTAAAGTCGCTTTGTCTTTGTTCTTTTTCTTATGCTCAAAAATTAATTCAAGGATGTAATCCAAGTTTATTTCTTGTGATTTAAGCAAGTCTATTTCAAATACTACATCATCCCAATCAATAGTCGACTCTTCTGTTTCTTTGCCGTTTTTTTCACGTCTTAACCAATCGCGTATGTCATTATATGTTGAGCGATAATCTTGAATTGTTCGTTCTGGTAGCAAGCTAATCTCTTGCATACTAGCTAGTTCTTCGTCTGTTACAAAATTAGACTCTTTGAATTCTTCAAGAGCTTCAATGTCCTCAATATCTATTGTTTGAAGTGCTTTGAGATTATTGAACTCATCGTAATTTTGCAATATATTTTCTACACGCAGGTACTCTCCAAATAGTTTTGAGAAATCTTTTTTGTCTTTTTCTGTTACTATTTCGTCTGGGGATGGGAACTTTTCATTTAATTCTTTTACAACTTCTATGAAACCTCTTCGCGCTTCTCCAGAAGCTATATCGGTAAAGCCTTCTAAATATTCTTTATAGCTCTTTTCAAGTACTACGTTTTTAGTGTTTTTATCGCCAAATAAGGTTATGGCATCTACAGTGGCCTTTTCTAAATCTCTGAAAGTGATAATGTTTCCGAAGGTTTTTGTTGCATCATATATTCGGTTGGTGCGGGAAAAAGCTTGCATTAATCCATGATAACGTAAACTCTTATCTACAAATAATGTATTCATTGTTGGTGCATCAAATCCAGTAAGAAACATACCTACAACAATAATTAAGTCGACTTCCTTACTTTTTACACGTTTGGCAAGATCACGATAGTAGTTCTGAAATTCCTTGCTTTCTACACCAAAACTGGTTTTAAACATTGTGTTATAGTCATGTATTGCAGCTGATAAAAATTCTTTGGCACTGCTATCCATAGCAGTAGGCTCAAAGCTCTCATCTGGGATTTCTCCAATGGAACTCTGCTCTTCATTGGCTGCAAAAGAAAATATTGTTGCAATTTTTAAAGGTTTTTCATTGTCTTTTTGAAGTTTCTTTAGTTCTTCATAATAACACTTGGCTGCTACAACACTACTTACCGCAAACATGGCATTAAAACCACTATTTCCTGCCTGATTTCTATGTGTTTTTATTTTATAATTATTTAGAATGTATTGCGAAACTTCCTTGATACGAGCAGGATGAAGCAATGCCTTTGTGTTTTCTGCATCCGTTAACTTTTTCTCATCCACTTCTGTTTCAATCCCCTTAAACTGCGGACGTACATTGTTGTAATCTACCTTGAATTTCAGTACTTTTTCATCTCTAATTGCATCTGTAATTACATAGGAATGTAATTCGCGACCAAATACACTTGCTGTAGTTTCTGCACCTAAAGCATTTTCGGGAAAGATTGGGGTTCCTGTAAAACCAAATTGATAAAACTTTTTAAATTTTTTGTTCAGGTTCTTTTGCGCTTCACCAAATTGAGAACGGTGAGCTTCATCAAAGATGAATACCACTTGTTTTTGATAAATGGCTAAATCACTTTCGGTTTTCATTAGATTATTGAGCTTCTGAATGGTTGTGACAATAATTTTATTATCGACTTTTTCAATATTTCTCTTTAAACCAGCTGTACTATCTGAACCATTAACACTATCTGGAGAAAAGCGTTGGTATTCTTTCATGGTTTGAAAATCCAAATCTTTTCGATCTACCACAAAGAATACTTTATCAATAAAATCTAAATTTGTTGCTAATCTTGCAGCTTTAAAACTGGTAAGGGTTTTACCCGAACCTGTTGTATGCCAAATGTAGCCACCACTTTCTGTATCCGACCATTTTTTAGCATTATAGGAACTTTCAATTTTCCACAACATTCTTTCTGTTGCTGCAATTTGATATGGTCTCATTATCAGCAAAGTATCGCTTGTGTCAAAAACGGAATACGTGAGTAATACATTTAACAGGGTGTGTTTTTGAAAAAATGTTACTGTAAAGTCTTTTAGGTCTTTAATCATAGAATTATCTGCCTTTGCCCAGTTCATTGTGAAATCGAAACTGTTTTTATCTCGTTTCACCGTGTTAGCAAAATAACGGCTGTCTGTACCATTTGATATTACAAACACTTGTACGTACTTGAAAAGTGAATTCTCACTATTAAAACTTTCTTTGCTGTACCGATGCACCTGGTTAAATGCTTCGCGGATAGCTACACCACGTTTTTTTAATTCTATTTGTACGAGCGGTAAACCATTTACTAAAACGGTTACATCGTAGCGGTTTGAATGTGTTCCTTTTTGTTCAAACTGTGAAATTACCTGAACTTTATTGCGAGCTACATTTATTTTATCTACTAGGTAAATATTTTGAATATGTCCATCGTCGAAAACAAAATCATAGATATAATTTTCATGTAATTTTCTTGTTTTATCTATTGTATTATCACTGGGTCTATCTAAATACTCTTCTACAAAACGAGCCCATTCGCTGTTTGTAAATTGCATATCATTAAGTACCTGCAATTGAATACGTACATTCGCTAACATGGCTTGCAGCGTAGTTAGACTTGTTGGATTTTCATATCCTTGATTGATTAAATCTTGGATGAATTCTTTTTCCAATGCAGACTCTGTTTGATAACTTCCAGGAGCTTCATTAAGCTCTATAAACTTGGTGTATTTATCTAAAACAATAAATTTGTTTGATTCTGCTATGGTTTTATATTGTGTCATTTTCCGTTACAATTGGTAAAATAGTTGACTTAAAGCTATACATTGTTTTAATCTCTTGTACTAAGAAGCCGAGAACTCTTTTGTCATTGTCATCGACTATTGAAATTTCTTCACCGTTGTGCTTAGAATGACTAGATAGATTGATTATTCTTCTATAATATGCCTCACGTGATTCTCGAGGTAAAAGCTCTTCCCATTTGTTATATCCAAGAAAAGTAGAAGTTTTTTCCAATAAATTGCGCAGGAAATTAAAATGATACTTCTGAACATTAATGGGCGGCTGTAGAGCTTTTTCTAGTTCTGACAAAAGAAATAAATGATACGAAAAAGGAGAATCACTTGAAAGTTCATTGAAAGAATAAGTACCATCATGCAACTTTTCTAAACGCCACTTTTTAGTTTTTTGTACTCTATTAAATTCATTAAAAAGCACGTTATAAAATAATGGATTGTGAGTGGTAATAATAAATTTCACCTCTGAGGTACTGGACTTTATCAACTCTGCAATATTTACTGCTAACTCTATAAGGTGTGTATCATCTAATGAACTAACAGGATCATCAATGAATACATATTCTAATTTATTAAAATCTGACGTACTTCGTTCTTCAAGTTCAGGAATATTTAAAATTCCAATAACTTCTTCTAGTAAACTATAATACACACACCAAATAAAGTTACTTTCTTCTCCTTTTGATATTTTTATATTTTCGAGACTGTCGTCACCTCCACGCCCAATAGAAAAAGTAACTTCTGAAAAGTCTTCACTGAATTTTGGTGTTATAAATTGACTAGTGTAATGTTGAAAATTGGAAACTATGTTACCATCTTGGCCTTGATCCTTAAGAAAATTGAGTGCTAAATTTGTAAAAGCATTTGGTCTAATCATTAGCTTTCTATTTAAATCAGCATCCAAATCGTTATCCCAATAGAATAAGTCTTCTGTGAAAGCATTGTAATAAAGTACTTTAACACTTGTTTCCTCCTCTGAATCCTCTTCACTTTCAACTTCCTTAGGAGCAACCAAAAGTCTAAATTCGCGTGATAGACGTGTCTTACCAGTTCCGTTAAAGGCATAAATCAACTGTACCTTTTTATTGGCATCCTTGAGAGATTGTGCTATTTCAGTTAGTGATTGAGCCATATTATTCTGCTAAATTATCCTTGGGAAATGTAAGTAACAAATCCCTGTAGTATTCATACTGTTTTTTCCTTAACTCTATTTCTTTTGGCAAACCTTCGCTGATGGAGTTGGTTAAAATGTCAAATTTGTCTAGAATAATTACTATACGTTCTTGCTCTTCTTTGGAAGGAACTGGGATTATCGCTTTGCCTAAACCTCTTGCATTGATGGCAGAAATTTTACCTGAAGAAATGTGTTTTTTTATTTGATTGTGGTATTGTTTAGTGCGTGTAAAATAAGCTACAAACTTGGGGTTCAATGAAGTTTTGTATGAAAAACATGCATCGTGAACAACTACGCCTTTTTCACCTAACCAGGCTGTTCCCATACCAATGTCTTCGATTGTTTCACCTGCTGCAACAATAACGACATCACCTTTTTGAGCAGTTCTTAATCTTTTATCTTCAACCAATTTTTCACTGACAAATGAAATAGTTTCATCTGCCCATGTTCCGTAATGGGTGTACATTTCACCGTAATGAATCGTTGGAACTCCTGCGATAATTAAATCAGTTTTCACAAAACGTTTGCCTCTTTGAAATTCTCCAATACTTTCATCCGCCATAGGTAGGTGTTGTACTTCCTTCTTATCAAAAACAAATAATTGCTCCCGATAATAGCTATACTGTTGTTTACGTGCAGTAAGCTCTGCAGTAAGCTCTGCAGTAAGCTCTGTAAACGAATCGAGAATTGCAACTATTTTTTGTTGTATTTCTAGTGATTTTTTCGGGTTTTCGGGACAGGGAATTGGGAAGAGTTTATGTGCATAATTACTGATCCAATGTCTTTTGTGGTCACCATCAACTAATTCACTAGGCAAAGTATTCAACCAATAGTAAATATATTTTAATAATGCTTTTGATTCATTTTTGGAAGTAATCATCTTCATTGCAGATGACTTAGCTTTAAAATCAAAGTCTACCCATTTATTTGCAGTTGTAAAATCATCAAAAATTATTACAGGATTTTTAGATGCTTTGTAAATGCCTTTTTTTTCATCTGTATAACCTAAGATAAAAGTTTTACCCGCAGTCAAAACAGGAGTTGGAAAGTTCTCGTTATAATTTTTTGATTCCACTAAATATTTGGTCGGCTGTTCGTAATCAGCAAACTCGCCCAAAGGTTTCCATTGCACAACAATGCCTTCTAATAATTTTTCTAAAAAACTCATGCCTTAATTTCGTTTATAACGGCATCAATATCTGCACGTAGTCTATCAATTTTTTCTACAGTTTTGGACACTTTGTTATTCAATTCATCAATATTAATCTTCGGACGATTGTCCTTTGCAACTACATAAGAACTAACCGATAAGTTGTATTCGTTATCGGTAATTTTGGTGTTGTCGATAAAGGTTGATACATGTGCTATTTCCTCTTTACTATCGAACATTTGCATAATTTCATCAATATGCTTGTCTGTAATCAAGTTGTTGTTGGTTACTTTTTTAAAGTAATTTTCACCTGTTACATCAATAAATTGAGTTTTATTATCTGTTTTATGCTTGGAGAGCACAAGAATATTTACAGCAATAGAAGTACCATAGAAAAGGTTTGGTGCTAGAGCTATAATGGTTTCCACAAAGTTATTATCCACCAAGTACTTTCTAATTTTTTGTTCGGCACCACCACGGTAAAAAATACCTGGAAAACAAACTAATGCTGCTCTTCCTTTACTAGAAAGATAACTCAATGCGTGCAGTACAAATGCAAAATCTGCTTTTGATTTTGGAGCTAATACCCCAGCAGGAGCAAAACGGTCATCATTAATCAATGTTGGGTCATCCTCTCCAGTCCATTTTACCGAATACGGAGGATTGGATACAATAGCATCAAACGGTTTATCATCAATAAAATGAGGATGATGCAGTGTGTCACCTAAAGCTATATTAAACTTATCGTAGTTTACGTTGTGCAAGAACATGTTCATACGAGCCAAATTATAAGTGGTATGGTTAATTTCTTGACCAAAAAAGCCTTCTTCAATGATATGACTGTCAAAGTGTTTTTTTGCTTGAAGGAGTAAAGAACCTGAACCACAAGCAGGATCATAAATTTTGTTTACGTTAGTTTGTTTGTGCATGGCCAATTGTGCAATAAGTTTTGATACGTGTACCGGTGTAAAAAACTCACCACCCGATTTACCAGCATTGGCTGCATAGTTGCCAATTAGAATTTCATAAGCATCGCCAAAAAGGTCTATTTGGTTGTCTTCAAAATTACCGAAATTTAGTTCTTCAACCCCTTTCAAAACAGCAGCTAAACGGCTGTTTTTGTTTTCAACAGTATTCCCTAATCGTGAACTGGTAGTGTCAAAATCGGCAAACAATCCTTTTATGGCTTCTTCTGATGGATACCCATTTGCGGAACTTTCAATTGCTGTAAAAATGGCTTTTAAATCGGTATTCAGGTTTGGATTGGTATTAGCCGTTTTGGCAATATTTACATAAAGTTGACTAGGATAGATAAAATATCCTTTTGTTTTAATTGCATCGTCTTTTATTTCAGGTGTAATTACATCATCCGATAAGCTAGTATAATCAATACTATCATCACCTGCCTCTATATAATTCGTAAAGTTCTCACTAATGTAGCGATAGAAAAGTGTTCCTAATACAAATTGTTTGAAATCCCATCCATCTACAGCTCCACGAACCTCGTTGGCTATTTTCCAAATTTTGGCTAGTAATTCTGCTCTTTGTGCTGTGCTTGTCATTATTTTTTTATTCTTACTGTTTGGTTACACCATAAAATTTTTAATCTTCCTACTCACTTCTCTTTCCACTTGTTCGAAGTCGGGTAAGTCTTTTATTTGATCACTCATTGATTTTGTCCAACGCGCTTTGTATTGTGGTAGTTTTTGTTCTAGTTTGGCATGAAAATCTTCCGGTTTTAGTTCTTTGCTGGTGCATTTGTTACGGAATTCATTTGTGTAATATTCCACATCCATTCCTTCAATTTCTACTAAATACCAAATATCATAATAGTCTCTTGGTTGCATGCGTTGCATGGTGCAGCGTAGTTTTTCGACTAATAATTCCTCTAATGGATAACATAGTAATTTATGGTCTTCTAAATCCGAATATTCTACTATGGCATTTTTAAGAACAGGTTCAAACTCTAATGACTCGCTTCTAGAGACATCTACTTTAACCCGTTTGTTGTTTCCCATTCCTCCTAATGGGCCAATATAACTTATATAGAAATTAATTCCACCGTCTTCATGTTCGTTGTCGTCAATAATTTCTAAAGGAATATTGGCTTCTTCTTTAATTTCTTCGAAAGTTTCTTTGAACCAATTAAATATTTGTTCGTTTGTTATTTCGCTGTCTAGTAATGTGAAGTCTAAATCTTCTGAGAAGCGATAGTGTTCGAAATAGACTTTTTTTAATACTGTTCCACCTTTGAAAACCAGAGCTTTTGCAAGTTGCTCGTGATTTGCTAAACCCCAAAGAATCCATGATAAGATGTAATCTTTTTCTATTTGTTGGTCGCGAACGCCTACTTGGGTTGCTTTTTTTTGTATTTCACCTGGTTTGATCATGTGAACATGGCTGATCTAATGGTTTCTGTATCTAAATTTTGTTGAATACTCCAACGGCTGTTTCTTTTGCCTATTTTGGGTAATTCAGTATCGAGTACAACATAAGAAACTGTTTTTATTCTTTGTAATTCAGCAATAATTACAGTCTTAATTTCAAGGAGTTCTAGAATATACCCGAGTCTTTTTATAACTGCTTGCGAATCGAATTTTATTGCATATTCTAGAAGCTTATTGTAATCCATCTTCTCTTTTGTGCTGTATATTGCTCTAGCTACCTCAACAATTCCGCCTGCATAATCTGGTTTGAAAAGGCAGTCAATTATTGTTTTTTCTATATCGGAACAGTTTACTTTATTGAAGTTGTCGATCCATATTTTCTTTTCTCCAAAAAAATGGCTTTCGTTATGGTAGATGAATTGAAAAGTAACGTCTTTGATTTTTATTTCAGATGGTCTTATTTGTTTGGCTACTACAATTTGTTCTTTTAATGATGGTTGTGTTATTAAGTTATGGATTTGTAAAGCAGAATAATACCCTATGTAATGTTTGGCATCTTTTACTAAATGCTTTACCAATAAATGCCAATCGGGCATAAAGGTTTCTGCATTTTCTTCGTAAGGAATAATGTAGTAAACACCGTCTTTTATTCGCATTAGTAAACCTCTTTTGGTCATGTCACTTAATAATTCTCTAACGGTACTTTTTTTGGTATCAGGAAACGCTTTTAAAGCTGTTTTAGAATCAAAACATACTTTCCCTTTATCATTGAAGTATGATAATAGTTCGTTTGACTGTGTAGATATGTATTTATGCTTCATAGTAATAATGTCAGGATGAACCTGACTACAAGGATACAAAATATAATTATAGGTTGTATTATTTATCCTTAAATTATGTTTTATAGTGTATTTATCAGGATGAACCTGATTATTTCGATATGAAACATAATTTTGGTTATTTTTCATTTACGCTTTGCTACAGATTGTTTCGAATTATACAATACCCCTAAATGAAAAACGTACAATATTTAGATCGATTAAAGCAAAAAGGTTGGACTATGGGAGCCCAGATAAGATCAGCGAATGTATGTGCCTTCATTATCTACAGACAGAAATCCTTGGGCCTATAACTGCATACAAATTAAACAATACCTCCCGCTAGCACTCGTCTCCCGACCGGTGCCCACCTAAATACGTAAATGGCATTCCCATTCCAAAAAACAGCAGTCAAGCAAAATCCCCAATGGATCTTAACAGATAATCCTTTAAAAGGCCCATTTGGGAGACTGGAAATACGTAGAAAATAGCTACTTAAAAATACGTAATTTGGGCATCAAGGGGGGCAAAGCCGTATCAAAGTCCTATCAAAGCCCTATCAAAGCCGTATCAAAGCCGTATCAAAGCCGTATCAAAGCCGTATATAGAATATGCTTGTTTTAGCGTAATTATACCTAGAACAGGACGGATTTCTCCATACAAACACGTAGTTTTTGGTCGTAAAAAATCTAAGTATACGTAAAGTGCGGTAAGGGCCTCCCCGTTCCCCTAATAATTACAATAAAGTTCATTTTTTACCGGAACGATACTAATTTCTTTATTGCGATTCTACTTGACCCGAGGCAACCTAAAAAACGACACGCTCGAAATGGACCTATTTTCCGAGTATCTTTTTCCTATGTAACAAACCCCAAAAGTGTAACTCGTCCAGGACTTTTTCCAAGGATATTCCGTGTTCCGTGATCGAGTATTGGACTTTGGGAGGAAAGGTGTCGAACACTTCTCTTTTAACCAACTGGTTGGTTTCCAATAGCTTCAATTCTTTGGATAACGTTTTATCCGTTATACCACAGACTTCCCTGCTGATCTCTTTAAACCGTTTTGGACCGCCGGACAAAGAAAATAAAATCAACAATTTCCATTTCCCTTCAAGAACCTCAAGTGAATCTTTGATGGAAAGCATTGTTTTTGGACAACCGCCTTTTGACAACATATCTTCAATTTAAACATCTTTACTTTCCTAAAGGATAGTGCTATCCAATAGGAAAGTAATATACATTGGATAGTAAATGTACTTAATTTCGTGTTTTATAAACTAAAAAAATACGGACAATGACAAATCGGAAAAATTCTAAAGTGCTCAATAATACCCTTTGGATAATCCAGGCCCTTTTAAGCGTAACATTTATTTGGGCAGGTGTAATGAAATTATTTCGGCCGAACGAACTGCCTTGGCTATGGGTACAAGAAAACCCTGAATTAGTGACCGTCTCAGGAATTTTTGACCTACTGGCAGGTTTCGGACTGACGCTACCTTCCCTATTTGGAAGTAAACCAATAATGACAATATATGCTGCCTATGGAACAATGGCCCTTATGATTACCGCAAGTATATTTCACATTATGAGAGGGGAAGGGGACCAAATAGGATTTAATATATTCATTTTGCTAGCTGCTATATTCATTGCTTGGGGAAGATTGAAAAAAGCACCAATAGAATGGCACAAATAAAAGGCGGCCACTAACGATATATGTAAACTTCCCCAAATCACCGCCATATATTTTTCGAAAATCATTGCTTACATCCTCCCCTCCCGTGGCAACCCGATCTCCTTGGTCTTGGGATAAGCTCGGTGGGTACTGCTGACATCCTCCCGTAACCTGGATACTGTTCCTCTGTAAAATGGAAACAACATTGCCATTGTTTTTGTTCAGTACGGGAATTCTTCATCCAAAAACGCCAAAATGTTTTTGGCAAAACCTGAAGAGAAGAGATCATCACAATTGCCGAACAGGACGATCCCGATGCCTTCATCTCTATAAAAATGGCAATAAGAACGGGTATCGCCATTGTTGCCCGAATGGTAAAACCTCTTTTTGCCCCCGATCAGTTTATATGGGAAGCCCAAGCTTCTGTAAAGCCCGTCCGGTTCCGGGGGCAGGGATGTTTGCAGTTGCAGGAGCTCGTTATTTATATTCTTGTCCGTATTCATCAGCGCTGCGATGAATTTTGCGAAGTCTCCAGCTTTTGTATGAAGTCCGCCAGCGGCATTAAACCGATCGGGCGCTCCCTGGGGCCCATTATCGGTGGGAATTCCGTTGCGGTGTCCGTATGCCTTAAGATCTGTTAAGGAATCCTGCCAGGTAAAACCCATCGATCCTATATGCAAGGGGCGGGCTATTTTTTCCTGGAAATAATCGTTCAATTTCACATCCGTAACATCCAGACGATAGGCCAAGATCCTTTTCAGGTACAGGTACCCTTCTCCAGAGTATCCCGATCGGGTACCGGGTTTAAATTTAAATTCAAGCAGATCATTGGGCCGGGCCCTCCAATTGGGCCATCCGGAACAATGGTTAAGTACCATCCTGGCGGTAAGCAATTTATACCGCGAATTGGAATGATCCACTTCTTTATCCATGAAATAAGCATAAAGTGGGGTGTCTATATCCAATACTCCAAGACGGGCAAGCTCCAGCACAAAGTAAGCAAATATAGGTTTGGAAAGGGAACAGGATTCAAAAATGGTATTTTGGTCCACCGGTTCTTTTGTCCGGAAATTCTTGACCCCGAGATTTTTGGTATAGACAACGGATTTGTTGTTGATGACGGCGACGGATAAGCCGGGGATATGCAAAGAATCCATCTGAAGGGCAATAAAACTTTCAAGTTCGCCAATCGTAATTTCCCGTCCCGTTACGGTTTCAATGGTCCCCTCCTGGGCATTGACAGTGGAAATGGTCAAGGCCACCAGTAAGAATGGGACCAAGGGCGACAAAAAGTGTGTATTCATTGTTTTGACCACATGAGCTGATTGAGGCTAAGAGCCTTGATTTCCGATCGGGGGCCTACGATAAAATTATACCCGATATCATGGCCATCGTATCCCTCCGCCTTTAAAGAATTATTGCCCGAAAAAGACAAAGGGCGATCAGGTAGGTGGCCTTTCAGATAAGTGGAATAAAGCCTGCCTTCCTTAAGATATATTGTTAAACTGTCATAACCACCTTCCAATGTATAGATCCCGACATATTTCTCCAGATCCGTGATAGGCTTCTTTACGTACAGGGGAACGATCAGACTGCTGATATAGTCATTGATCCTGTTAAATGGAAAATCGGTGGTATTGGCCAGTACGACCCATCCGATCTTGAGCTCGGGATTAAATATAATTTCACTGCGCGCTCCCAACATGGAACCTTCGTGCATAATAAAAGGATAGGTGCGTAACCAGCCTATACCCAAACGCTGCATCATTCTCCTGCTCCTTCCGGAAAGGATCGGGTCATCATCATCAAATTGAGCACTGATGAATTTTGCCAGATCCGATGCGGTTGAATACATGCCCGCGGCATAAACCATGGAATTGGGATAATAATCGGGCGTTTTGATGTACCCTTCTTCATCACCTCTATAAAAATACCCTTTGGCAATGGTGTTATTTTTTGTGCCTACGGTACCGAAACCTGTATCGGAAAGCTTTAAAGGCCTGCAAATGTTGGAAAGGACATACTCCTTGTACTCGGTTTTTGCCGCCCTTTCCAAGCCCAGGCCAAAAAGACCATACCCTAGATTGGAGTAGTGACGGGTATCCTGATCTAAAAACTGATAATCCGGGTATTGTTTACCGATAAATTTGAGCGATGTGATAAACGCTTCTTTTGCCGCTGATCGAATAGGCCCCTGATCCTGTTTGGTCAGTAACCATTTGTCAACCTGTTTGGCAAAATCGATATCTGCGGGCGAGTTTCTGGGAAGCCCTGAATTATGGGTAGCAAGTTCAAGGAATGTGGTGCCGCTATCATACTTTGTACGATATCCTCCTGAATATTCCGGAACATATTTTTTTATATCATCGTCCAAGTCTACAATACCCTGCTCCCACAACTGCATGAACATGGTCGCCGTGAACATTTTCGTAATGGACTGGATCTGATATTTGGAACTGATAGTGGCCGGAACCTTATTTTCCAGATCCGTAAATCCCAGTGCTTCACTGAAGATGATATCATCCCCGTGCACAATGGCCACAGCGATGCTCGGGGAGTGGTACCTTTCTTGGAATCCTTTGATCCCGATCCTTAATTGCGCTTGAACGGAATCGTTTATTTTTTGTTGTGCCACCATATGGTTAGCTGACAGCAAAATGAACAAAATGGGGAATAAATATGACCTGACCTTCATAAAGAAATAGTTTTTCCTTCACAAAAATAGGTCATCGCCGTCGTTACGGCCTACGCCAATGGGACGCCATTTTTATGTCATAAATGTGACATAGGCTCTTGGCAGGTGAATTTATCATAGGAGGTTTGGAATAAATACCAGCAGATCCTTTGCCTTGTTTATGTTACTGGCCGTGTACAGGATAACCAGGACCAATATGATGACCAAGAACAAATAGCCCCATATAAACAAAGGAATTTCCAATATTTCCCAAGTTCTAAAAAAATAATGGTCAACAACTGGAATAAGGATCATTAAAATTAGGGCAAGGACCGACCATAGGATCTGAAAACTTATGATTTTCAAGGCTGCCTCTTTATTATGGGGACTTGAAAGCGACTTTTTGAACACGAAGTAGAGAACAGCAGGTACTATCAGGTTTAAAAAGGGAAAGCACAAGATTGAAAGGGCGCTGAAGTTGATATACTTCACCCTTCTATCATATGGGCTTTTGGCCAGATCCGCGCCTGGGGTCGTTTCCGATATGTACGTTATGGTCTCTTCGGTATGAGGGTCCGGATTCGTGACCAAATATGCTGGATCGATATTCAGTGATTTGCACAAAGACCTTATGACGTACGGACTGCCTGTAGAGGTCCCGTTCTCTATTCTTTGAATTGTTCGAATGGAAACTCCCGATAACTCTGCAAGCCCTTGCTGGGATAAATGCAGATGTAATCGATGCTCTTTTAACGTTCTTTTCAAGACCTATGGTATTTTCCCGATAAAACACGTTCAAATATACCATTTATTAAGAAAGTCCTTAAGGTGAAAAATGCATTTGATTGCCCCATAAAAGACCGGTCCCTAAAAATGAACGCTCCTTTACGTAGAAGTACACGGTCATTTGTTCTTCCCATAAACCTTTTATGGTCGGTGTTGTGCCTTTTAGCCCCGTGCCTGATATTGGGGGCAACACTATGGCCGATCATCCTGCCCATATCCAATTTATCCACGCTGTCCGATGGGCAGAAATCCATGGCCCGCCATTGCCATAACCAAAATGGACAGCCCCGGGTTCGGGGACAAAGGGCATCTTGGCCATTTTAAAGATGATGCGTGTATCTCCAGCATAGCGCCCGAATTTATATCTACAGGGTGAATACATAGGTAAATGAATTTAAAGAGTTGTTATATTGGACGTATTATGGGTATTTGAACAATGATCATATACATTTGTCATGACATATAAAACTGAAATCTAACGGTGAAATTAAAGCGAAGAAGAAAACTGGTAACCTATTTGAATATTTTGGACCAACCGGTCCGGTTCAACCCCTTTGTTTTCAGTAGGAATTTTATGTTATGGGCGTTTCTAGGGCTGCTAGGTGGAATAATAGCAGGGGCCTATTGGATCGGACTTGAGTTTTTAACGCACCAATTGGCCATTTTTAGTGGTTGGCAGGTAATTCCCGTAATGGCCATTTGCGGACTTTTGGCAGGTTTGATAATACACTTCATCGGAGACCCGGGAGAAATACATTTGATCGTCAACAATATCCGATTCAATAAAGGAAAACTCGATCCCAAGAACAACCCGTCAATGGTGCTCTCCTCTTTGTTATGTGTTGCATCAGGTGGAAGTCTCGGCCCAGAAGCACCATTGGTACAGGTCACGGGCTCAACGGGAACATGGATCGGAAAATTGTTCCGACTAAAGGGGGAAGAACTAAGGTCATTGAGTATCGCAGGAATGGCTTCGGGTTTTACGGCATTATTTGGCGCTCCTTTGGGCGGCAGTCTGTTTTCACTGGAAATACTCCACCATAAACACGCGGTCGAGTATTACAGGGCAATTATTCCCGCATTTGTTGCAAGTTGCTTTAGCTATCTGGTTTTCGCTTTGATCGTTCATTTGGGCCTCGGTCCCATCTGGGATCTATCCGCTTATGAATATTCGGGGATCTTTGATTTTGGCTATGCGGTCCTCTTTGCGATGATCGGGACCGCTTTTGGTTGGGCATTCATTTTTTGCACCAAATTTTTCAAATCGATTTTCGAGAAAAGACCAATGCCCATCTATATCAAAACACTGATCGGTGGAATCCTCCTTGGCATTATAGCATTTTACCTTCCATTGACCCGATACTTCGGACATCACGAAATCAACCAATTATTATCAGCCAATCTCTCATTGACCTTATTGATAGCGATCTTGATTTTTAAAATCATCGCCATCTCAATAACCGTGACATCAGGTTGGAGGGGCGGATTCATTATTCCCCTGTTTTTTGTAGGCGCAACATTGGGACTGATCATCCATCAACTGTTCCCGACAATAAATTTGACCTTGGCAATTGTTAGCTGTATGGCCGCAATAAACGCCTGCGTAACGCGAACGCCAATGAGCACAACGATCTTACTTGCTACCTTAACGGGATTCGGACATTTTATCCCAATCCTATTTGCAAGTTTAACGGGCTATTTTTTAGCACCGAGAATACCATTTATAGGTTCTCAAATGGAAAAAGAATAAAGCAATACCGCTTTTAAAAACAAAATAGGCGAAATCTCTGTAAAATCTAGGAGTTTGACACGTTTGTAAGCTTCCCAGGATCAGGACCGCTTATTTTTCGAACATCATTGTTTACGTCCCCCATCCGCCTCGGGCGAATCCCTGGGCAACCCAATTTCCTTTGTCTGTGGATAAAGAGCCCAGTGGGTACTGCTGACATCCTCCCGTAACCTGTGGTGTGCCTTATACGAGGCATGGGGC
>TARA_R110002020_G_scaffold120129_6_pt1 | contig 16550 bp, 25 predicted proteins | sample TARA_R110002020 | Tara Oceans TARA_R110002020 (sample SAMEA4396489) | marine metagenome | biome: Westerlies Biome; feature: [MES] marine water layer (ENVO:01000295) within the mesopelagic zone...; material: water (ENVO:00002006), including particulate matter (ENVO:01000060) such... | reverse complement strand
CGCTGTGGATATTCCGTTAAACAAAGAAGGCAAAGTCACAACGAAAGAGAGGGCAGTTACATGGTCGTCCAAGTAGCGAAGAAAGTTTCCCCAGTAACATGGACATCGGTTCCGAAAGTAGGGTCTATATATATCATGGGTCACAGAGGGCAAGGCAAGTCAGCCCTTGCTTGGAATATAGCAGACACTTACAGGAAAAAGGCAGGGTATCCAAGGAAGGTAGCAGCATACGACTTTCCCCCAGCAGCCGTCAAAGCACTTCCGAAATGGATTGCTCATGTCGACAGCACAGCAGACATTTCTGGACTGAAACAGCCACATATCATCATCATCGATGAAAGTGTTTTTCACGTTAATTCCAGACGTGCTCAGAGCAATGAGAATTTAGATTTCACGAAGCTGTTGGCTGTGATACGGCACAAAGGTCACTTGCTAGTCTTTATCAGTCAGAGTAGCAGACAAGTAGACATTCAAGTGATTGAAGGATTCGATTTGGTATTGATGAAGGCTCCTAGTTTACTACAAGTTAGAGCAGCCAGAACAGAACTTAGACCAGAGATAGAAGAAGCCTATCAACTATTCTCAGTGATGCGTGGAGACACACGCAAGAAAGTATATGCTTTCGACCCACACAAGGGGGGAAAGGGAATGCTAAATTCGGGTATGCCGATATGGTGGACACAGAGAGTTAGCAAAGCCTATTCAGAGGTAATAGTTTAGAAGGGAGCATCATGGAACAAGAAAATTTTCCGAATGACACGATGACAGGACACATAGAGAGAATCACATGGCTACTTGACCAAAAGATAAGGGAGGGTAGCCGTGGCACAGCAGAGGATTTTATCGAAGTGCTTCAGCGTATCAAAGGTATAGTGGCATTATATGAGACAGCCGTAAAAGAACACGCAGCAGACCGATTGATAGTACAGTACAGGCTGTCGGCTTCGGAAGAGTTGTTAACCTACTACCATAAGAAGGAGGCACAGCAGACTCGCATCAAGCAACACATGATAAAGAGACACGAACTCGAAGTAGAAACATTAACCAAGAGAAATAAAGAACTTGAATCCATATTAGAGAGGATAAGCAAATGAACGAGAAGTGTAGTGTTTGTGGTATGGGAATATTTGATACTTGGCTGGACAGAGGGGCTGAGTTAATACTGTTTGTTCCTAAAGATAGAACAGCAGAAGATATAGTCTATTGCAAAGCCCACGCCCCATGGATTCCACACCAAAGACAGCTAGAAGGGTTAGAAGTTCCTGATAACCCTATGCCAGATTGTTATCTTATGGTAATTAACGCCAAAGAAAATTGGGTACAGTTCAGCGAATAGAGAGGTGATTCTTGTCCACTATACGCTTTTGCGAGCAATGCTCACGGCACATTAAATATCGAAGATGGCATTGGCTTATATGTCTTATCTTCAGACACCATCAGCCACACCAGTGCAAATGTCGCTGGTGTAAACATAAGAAAGGAGGTGTCGATGGCAGTTAATTTCGTGATTCGATGCAAGGCTAAAGACCTTGTGGAAGCAATCAAGGTAGCATGGGAACAAAATATTAAAAAAACTCCGTCTAGTTCCCACGGAGACGTTAGAAAGGACAATAGCTAATGGCTATATTAAGTAAACCAGAAAGTACCAGTGAGATGTTTTATAACGGCAATGGAGATTTGCCAGACCAGCATTATGGAACCAAGTTAGATGGTGCAGCAACAGCTAAAGAAGCAATAGAAGCAGCGAATATGGATTGGAATGTTTTAACTAAGCCAGTTTATATCAGGAATTACGACAACAACTTCCAGCAAGTTGACGGAAAAGCAGCGATTATCCGTCAGGATACAGACCAAGTATTCGGTATCATGAGTGATGGATACCACCCAGTACAGAACACAGAAGCATTCAGCTTCTTTGATGCTGTTATTGGACAAGGTGAAGCAATATATCACTCAGCAGGGTCTTTTTTCAATGGTAGGAAAGTATGGATTATGGCTAAGTTGCCAGAGGACATCGAAATAATAAAAGGAGATGTCATTCAGCCGTACATTCTACTCAGTAACAGCCACGATGGGAGTAGTGCGTTGAGGATGCAGATTACACCGATGAGACTCGTGTGCTGGAATATGCTTAGTGCTACATTGAACCAGAAAGCAGGCTTCTATGCGAAGCATACACGAAACGTCATGCAGAAGGCAACACAGGCTAGAGAGGTATTGGGATTAGCCCATGCTTATTATCAGATGTTCGCTAAACAAGTAGACGAATTGGTGAACACCAGAATGACGGCTCTAGAAATGCAAGACTATCTTCAGAAAGTGTATCAATTCAAAGAGGATGTAGCGTACAAAGAGCAAGACCATCGTCTAGTTAAGGCTTATGAATCTACTATAGACTTATTGAGCCACCCTACTAATACAGCAGGTGGTATTGCTGGAACGAAATGGGCTGCATTAAATGCAGTAACTTACTACATCGACCACGAAAGACCAGTAAGGGGTAGTGACTACAAAGAAGATAGAAGACTAGATACTTCGTGGTTCGGAACTGGTGCAGAATTGCGTCAGAGAGCATTTAGTCTTTTGACTGTATAAGACAGTAAATCGAAAGCTATCGCCTATCTCGAGAGATGTTCGGCAATCTCGAGATACTCCGAGATATCTCGAGAAATGTTCGCTTATCTCGAGATGTCTCGATGAATGTTCGGATGTCTCGAGCATTCTCGAGATGTCTCGAAGACTCTCGAGATGTCTCAAACACTTGAGAGATGTCTCAAATTAGTAAAAAGACGGAAAACTACAAGGAAATTAGGTCAAAAGAAAGGAAATTACTAACTTGAGCAATGTTCGCTTGTCTCGAGCAAGGCTCGCCTATCTCGAGAGACCCCGAGATGTCTCGAGTTATCCCGAGATGTCTCGAGGGATACTCGCTTGTCTCGAGTTATCTCGAGTTATCTCGAGAGACACTCGCTTATCTCGAGAGTTGCTCGCTTATCTCGAGACGTCTCGATGAATCGTCGCTTATCTCGAGAGACGCTCGGATATCTCGAAAGACTCGTCAGACTCCTTGTTTCTGACTTGTCAAACCTTTACAATTATTCTTTTATGAAAGGAGTGTCTATGGCTTCTAGAACGAGGCGATGGAGATGTGTTCTATGTGGTGAACTAACGCGTGGATTCGGAAATAACGCAGCACCATTAGCAGACGGCAGTTGTTGCGATGTCTGCAATTACAAAGTGTTATCAACTAGATTCAGACGGATGCTAAGAGAAATGACTCAATAAACCGATAGACAAATCTATCAGAAAGGAGGTTTCTATGCAAGAGAATAGAACCATTAGAGCAGAGACTAGAATTGCTGTTAGCAAGGCTACTCTTAAGGCTCTAAAGTCTTACAAAAGAATGAACGAGCCTTATGACGTTCTGATACGTCGTATGCTCATAACTGGTTTCCCCAAGCCAATAGATTCTCTTACAGAGGACGAACAGGCTTGGGTATTGAATGAATCTTAATTTTTAACGGAGGCTACTATGCCAGAACAAACAGTGGAAGCACAGATTATAAGTCTAAGTAAACCAGAGCCATTTACGGCACAGAGTGGAAAGCAACTCACGAAGTTTACTTCAGACATTCAAGTAGGAGACGAAATCCGTACTGTAGACGCTTTAGGGTTCCATTATAAGAACCTGACAGTCGGAGGTATCTACAGCTTGTTATTGAAAACAAGCGATGAGTATCCAGACTCTAACGCATCTATCTGGAGCGTAACATATTTGCGTGACGGACAGGTGAGTGAAAATCCAAAGCCACAAGGCTGGGGGGTAACCGAATTATCCGAGCAATCATACAAAGCGAGTACAGGAGCGACACAGACTCCACAAACAGCACCTACTACTCAGCCAACCCTGAAACCAGATTTTGGTCGAAGGTTCCAAGAATGGAATACTCATGCTAGAACGGCTAAGATGCAAGCCACAACAAGAGGACAGATTCTAGCAGATTTGGTGAAGGAAGGGATACTGCTAAATGAAGAAGGAGAAGTAGTTACCAAGCTAAAGTACAGTACTGTCAAACAATGGTTCGCGACAGAGTACAAGGACTACTGGAAAGAATTAGCCGAGTCTGCTCCAGAAGATTGGTTCGGAGCATTGAAGGAGTCTGATAATGCCAATAGTTGAACAAGTGCCATATCGTAACGGACATAGGTATCGCGTTACAGGCGATGACAGAATAGATGATGAGATGCTGCTACCAACTTGTAGCGGCATTTCTGCTTACTCAGACAATGGAGGAGCGAATGGACTAATGTATTGGGCAGTCAATCTGTTTCAAGACAGTGGTCATCGCTTAGAGTTCAAAGAAGCAGGTGAGCGTAGCATGGCAATCGGCACTAACTTGCACGCAGAGATTGAACAATATATCTCGACTGATGCAATGCCAAAAGACCACTCGGATTTATTCGGTGCGTGGTATTCGTCTATAAACGAAAAAGGAGTCACGTTCCATACGACAGAGATGGGTGTATACCACCCATATCTGTTATATGGAGGAACGCTAGATGCTATAGGGTGGTCAAGTGGTATTCCTACCCTCTTTGACTGGAAAACTACAGACGAATATAAGTTCGTGCGAGATAAGGGTGGGTTCGTTGAGTATGATGCGAAAACAGGAGACCTGAAGAAAGAACGTAAGACGGCAAGTTCGTTTACCAGCATACCTTATGCTGCACAACTTGGTGGATATATGTCAGCGTTGAGAATGATGGCTGAAAGAGACGACACTATCGTGATTCCAGAACAAGCCTTTATCGTATACGTATTCAAAGACACCAAGAAAGTACGATGGGAAAAGGTAAACTTGCTGTGGGCAGAGCAAATCTTTGCCAGTTGTGCTAACTTAGACAGTTTAGTTAAGAAATCCAAAGGAGAATTATATGTCTAGCAGAACCCCAAGAGGCGGTAGAATGGGTATTCCGAAATGTGGAGGTCTACATCATGGAGTACAGACAGAACACTTGTGTTATGAATGTCAGACACTTTATAACCAAGAGGAGACAAACAGGTTGCTGAAAAGAAGGGCAGACTTGTTAGATGAGCAATTAGAACTAGAGTTTAGGGGTTATCGTACCCGAAGAGTACAAAAACCCCCCGAGACGCCCGTTTCTCCCCCCGAAAAACCCAAACAAGAGAGGAGGGGACTATGAGTTCTGTGCGTCGAGAGTTAAATAGATTCACTTACGATGATGAAACCAGAGGTATTCGGATTCGTATTAAGCAGTTATATTCAAGACACTTTGAAGCATCAGCCCATGTTACGATATGGGCTGAGGCATCAGATGGAGAGTGGCATAGCTTGTTCAAAGCAAGAACCCCTATTACCACAGATGCAGCCAGAAAGAGAATTGCCAAAGAAGTAAGTGATTTGGTAATGGGTAACGAACGTGACGGAGATATGGGAATGAAGGGAGTGTTCGGGGTTACATCTTCAATAGTCACAAACGATTGGAAAGCCACAATTAACGAAGCCATGGAGATGATACTGGAAACCCATTATGCTGGAACCCCTCCAGTAAACCTTTATCAAGATGGGGGGTCAGAAGAAGACGACATCTGGCGCATTCCAGCACTACTATCAGAAGACATCAATCTAGTTTACGGACAATCAGGTAGTGGTAAATCTTACTTAGGGCTTATCTTGGGTCAAGCGATTCATCATGGGGTGCCGATTTGTGGATTGGCAACAGTTCAAGGCAATGTCTTATATATCGATTATGAGACGACTCGTGCCAAGATGAGAAGGCGATTCCGTAGAGTAGATGCAGGACTAGAGATAGAAGGTATTCCAATGTTGTACATGGCAGCAACAGTGCCATTAGTACAGATGGTAGAAGCACTCCAAGAGTATGTCGTAGAACACCAGATTCAGTTTCTGGTAATTGATTCTCTTGCCAGAGCAAGTGGAGGGTCTATCACAGATGAAGAAGGTGTCGGATTGATGTTTGAAGCCGTGAGGCAACTGGAATTACCTTGTCTGATTATTCACCATACTAATAGAGGTGATGACTATTATGGTTCTACGTATATTAGGGCAAATGCCAGAAATATTTGGAGACTGCGTAGCGCCCCAAGCGAAGGACAGGGAAAACTGTCTATCCAGTTACAGCAAGAGAAAGAAAATGATGGACCAGCAATGGGTTCTCTAGGGTTCGTTCTTGAGTTTACTGGAGACCCATTTGACCCAGAAGCAGTAACATTATCACCCCAAGATGCCAGTTTGATACCAGAATTGCGTAAACACGCTCGATTATGGCAACAAATTCAAGCATATCTTGACGAAACGCAGTCAGGAGTCTTGCCTATAGCCGATATCCCCGATTTACTGGGGTTGGATAAATCAAGACGAGAGACTTATCGTAGTTATGTTTGGGCATTGAAAAACAACACCAAGAAATACAAGAAACTAGCAGAAGTGACTCATGTGGTCGGAGACTACTTGTGTCTCATAGGTCGGTATCCAGAAAACGCTGTTTATGATGTAGACGCAGATAGCTTTGTCTTAAATGACGGAACAGAACCAGTTTACGATATAGACACTCTAGAACCCATAGTTAGCGACAATAAGGAGGTTATCTTATGAGAGATGAAGTAGATATGCTAGATGACGTTTGCATAGAGATGTATGGTCATGCCGATTGGGAGTTCATTGATACTCCCAAGGGGCAAGCTGTCTTGTTTAAAAAACACCCAACAAAAGAGTACCTAGAGATGGTGAATGGTCAAGAAGGAGAGCCAGACGATGATACTAAGGAATAATAAGGGTCAGATGACTGGGGAAGTGATAGATGGTGTATATGAACAAAAGCTAAAAAGACGCTCCCATAGTTTTCATTCTCAGGGGGCTTTAGCGATAGATACCCAACATCTAACTAGTTTAAGACAGATGGGGGCTTATCTGGTAAGGAAATCTTTCGATAACGGAGAAACCTTTACTGCTACGATAGCAACCTTTCTAGAACACGGATATGAAAAACAATGGTCTGAGGAACATGGTGCTCAGACCTTCCTAGCAGAGAAGTATTGGATATACCACAATAGCGCCCAGATGCAGTTATTGTAAATGAATTGACAAGGGGTGTAGAATAAGGGTGGTACTCTGGGGTGGGGATTAGAGTATCACCCTTTCTTTCGTACGTCCTCTCATGAGCATACAGATATAACTATAAAAGCCAATTTCACCCCACCCCAAACACTAACACTAGGAGAAAGGTTATTAGAAACCTAAAATATACCACGATAATCCCACAGAGCACCACGTTTACCACATTGAAGGTACGATAGTATGGAATTATTACTTTGTTGTGTTTATTGTTGTACTTGGGTATATTATATATACCCAGTACAACATCATTACAACATACAGAGGTATTAAATGATGAGAGTGTTTGAACCACCTAAAACCTTATTAGAAGTCTTTAACGATAAGAAGAAGACTAGAAGCACCAATAAAGCAGCAAGAGGTAAAGGTGCTAGAGCCGAAGGCTTATTACTACGGCAATTAACAGAACAAGGATATGAGGTAAGACGTACCCACCTATCAGCATACCCAGATATCATTGCATGGAATGAAACGGAATTGTTAATGATAGAGGTAAAGCAAAGAGCCAATACTAAAGCAGGCATCAGCAATGCTTTATCCGTATTTCGTAACAGTGCTAAAAGTGTGACAAAATGGCATAAAGATGCTAGTATCTTGTGTTATCTGAGAGTTAATGACGCATGGAGCGCATTTCAATACATAAATAACACAACAATCCCTGTTCAATCAGTCGTAAATGAGGAAAGATAATGCCTAGGAAAACACGCGTAAGTAGACGCAGGTCAATCGCAGTCAGGCAAAAGGGTCAACAAGCGATACGACTTAGGATGGCTGGAGCCACGACTCAACAAATAGCAGACCAGCTTGGATATGCTAACGAGTCAGGAGCGTACAAAGCCATCATGCGAGAGTTAGAGCAAACAACACAGGACATGAGTGAAAGCACAGAAGCCGTCAGACAGCTAGAACTCAAGCGACTAGACCAGATGCTATTCCCTATATGGAATCAAGTCATAGCAGGAGATACAACAGCAATAACAACAGCCCTCCGTATACAAGAACGAAGGGCTTCTTTATTAGGTCTTGATGCACCTAAACAAATAGAAGCAAGAGTTAGATTAGATGTCATATCATGGAACGCTGCTATAAAAGATTTTATTGACATCTATCGTAGATATCATAGTAATGCTCCAGAAGCACCCATGCTTCTAAGAGCACTAGATGAAATGGCACAGGAACGATTTGCTGGAGTATCGACATGAACTTCCACAGACATTTGAAGTCCCCGATATAAGTTCATATCAGAGATTTTGCTAAATTTTCGAAAGGGGTATTAAGGAGATGGTATCGTGATGATAAGAAATCGAATCAAGGAACTGAGAACAGTCAAGGCTTCCGATTTGTTAATGAATCCTCACAACTGGAGAATTCATTCTGCTACTCAATCAGATGCTTTAAGAGGTGTACTAGGAGAAATAGGATACGCTGATGCTCTGATAGCATATCAGACTCCTGACGGACTCATGCTTATAGATGGTCATTTAAGGGCTGAGACGACACCAGATATGGAAGTACCAGTATTAGTTACAGATTTAACAGAACAAGAAGCCAATAAACTCTTGATGACGTTAGACCCTTTAGCAGCCATGGCTGGTGCTGATGTGGAGATGTTTAACACATTGCGTGAAATGACAAACGTGGATAATGATGCTTTGCAAGATATGCTTCAACAATTACAAGACGATATATCTGTTGGTACGTTAGACCAAGCCAGAGAGTCGTTAAAGCAAGCACCGAAAAGACGTGATAGAACTCTGCCAATAGACATGATTATATCTAGTGTGCATGGACCTTATTGCTGTATAGCAGTCACGGCAGGATTGAAGTACGGAATGATGTCTGGCAGAAAAGGTTCCCCATGCCATTCAATGTTCAAAGGGCGGCACGATGTAATCTTTCTAGATAATGAATTCCACAATTATAATCACCAGAAGCATCTAGATATGGTCAAAGAGATTCGCCCGAAATACGCTACGGCAAGAGACGTTATGACCAAAGAACAGTGCGCTCAAGCTGGAATTGAGTATCTTGAACTACCAGAAATACTGGATATGGCTGAAGAATTGAACGAATATGCAGAGAATGTGCTTATCATTCCTAAGTATGAATGCCTAGATAAGATACCAGACAAGTACATGATTGGGTATTCTATACCGACATCTTATGGAGGTACTCCGTTACCGATAGACGCTTTCGAGGGTAGGAAGATTCATTTACTCGGTGGCTCTTGGAAGCAACAGCGTAATGCTTTTGAGATTTTAGGTAACGATATCGTGAGTGCTGACAATAACCAGATATTTCTTATTTCCAAATTCGGAAGCTACGTCAATGCAGATGGTACTGATGGAGTGATAGACCATATGTTTAGCCCTGTTAGCAATGTGGCTGTAATTGCTTTCACGATAAGCTGTGGGTCAATCGCTGCTGGAGTCAAGGAAATCCTTGGACAAGATGTGGCTCAAATACAACAGGAGGAACCAGATGACATTATTAGGAGTTAGTGTAACTCAGCCAGTAGAACATATTGAACCGATTGCGTTAGGTGACGCTCATCGGCTAACCAGCGTCTCTTTTCAAGTAACAGAGTTCACTTCTGTTTGCCCTGTCACAGGACAACCTGATTACTACGATATAACTATTAGAATGGAACCTAAAAACGATTCCATCGAATCCAAGAGTTTGAAGCTATGGCTCTGGCAATATCGAAACACAGGTATCTTTTGTGAAATGCTGGCTCAAGATATCTTAGATGAAGTAGTAGTAATGACTCACCCTTACAGTGCTAGTGTTACTGTTGCACAGGCTTCTCGAGGTGGAATCCAATGCACCAGTACAGCAGTATATAATGGAGAAGAAAATGGATAAAATACTTTGCGTCATTTCTGGAGGCATGGATAGTGCTACGCTACTATATAAGGCTCTTGCATGGGAAGGTAAGACTGTAGAAGCTATATCTTTCGATTACGGACAAAGACACGTGAAAGAACTGGAGTACGCAGCAGAGTTGTGTCGGTACTTAGAAGTAAAGCACGACATTATCGATATGTCGATGTTGCGTGAGCATATTGGAGGCTCGTCTTTAACAGATGATATTCCTGTACCAGATGGTCATTATACTGAAGCTAGTATGGCAATAACTGTTGTTCCGAATCGAAATGCTATTATGCTCGCCATCGCTTACGGCATAGCAGTAGCAAGAAACGCAGAAATGGTCGGGGCAGCGATGCACGCTGGTGACCATGCTATCTATCCTGACTGTCGTCCAGCTTTTGTGGACGCTTTTAACGCCATGCAAAAACAGGCAGTTGAAGGTCATGGACACGAAAACCTACATTTATGGACGCCATTCATTAACAAAACTAAGGCAGAGATTGCCCGAGAAGGTGGGGAAATGGGAGTGGACTATACTATGACATGGAGTTGTTATAAAGGTATGGGCTTTCATTGTGGTACGTGCGGAACGTGCTACGAGAGACGTGAAGCGTTCCAACAATCAGGAGTAGAAGACACGACTATCTATTATGGACACGCTACACCAGAAGGAGTGTTATCGTGATTATTGGAAAAGACTTCTGGTTCAGTATGGGGCATACTCTCCATGAACATCAGGGCAAGTGTGCAAATCTACATGGACATAATTATAAACTGCAAGTCGTAGTGGAAAGCGATTCGTTAAATCAACTCCAGATGGTTATGGATTTCTCCGAACTGAAAGAGATTGTGAATGGAATTGTAGATGAGCATTACGACCATCGCTTTCTAGTAGCCGAATTCGACCCTAGAGCAGAAGGGTTACAGCAGATAGATTCTACTGTAGTGGCTGTGCCATATAATCCAACTGCCGAAATGGTCGCTCAAGCAATCAAAACAAGCATTAGTGATACCCTTCATAGTGCTAACTTATTTAAGATAGTGTTGTGGGAAACGGAGAATTCTTATGCAGAGGTATAGTGTTCACAAGATATTTGGACCCACGATACAAGGAGAAGGAGGCATGACAGGAACTGTCTGTCACTTCATTCGCTTGTCTGGCTGTAATATGTGGGATGGCAGACCTGAAACCAGAAGCGAATCTACTTGTCCATTCTGTGATACTGACTTCTTGAGCCATACTATGATGCCAGCGAATACCATAGTTGAACAACTAAACGCTCAAGGTGGTGCTAAATGGGTAACAATATCTGGAGGAGAACCAGCATTGCAACTAGACCAGAACTTAGTAGACGCTCTCCATGAAGCAGGATACCTAGTAGCAATAGAAACCAATGGAACGAAACCGATAAATGCCATAGTAGATTATGTAACTTTATCCCCTAAACTACCAAGAGAACAGACAGTAATACTGGATTGTGATACCTTAAAACTGTTATATCCCCACCCAAATCCTTTAATTCGCCCAGAATATTTCCAAGATATTAAAGCAAAAGACAAGTATCTCCAGCCTATTGACGCTGAAGATGTAATAAGAAACAAAACGATTACCCAGCAAACTATCTCGAAACTATACGAATTAGACAACTGGAAATTAAGTCTACAGACCCATAAATACATAGGAGTGGAATAATGGCTTTAGTTGATAGCGTAGATAAAATCGTAACTACTTATATGCACGGAGTCGCGAAAGAACCATTCGCATATAAAGGGAAAGTGTATGGAGGTAAAGATATATCAGTATCACCTCTCATACTTCGAGGGTATACTTGCCCTCCTTTCTGTGGAGGCTGTTGCCCAAGATTCAGTCTGGACTATCTTCCATCAGAGAGCCACCCTTATGGGTTAGCATCTCGCATGGTTACAGTCGGCAGGAGTATGATGCCGATATACTCTGATATGCAAGTAAATCACTCAGACCATTTCTGTCGTAACCTCGACAAAGCTACTGGGAGATGCAATATTCATGTCGAACCAGACGATAAGGGTCATACTGGTCAGCCTTTCTCTTGTGACTTCGAACTCATACGATTTATACACTCACAAGATAAAGTGAATATCATGAGTCGTCTGTTTGGGAGAGGATGGGCTTTTCTACGAGTAGATGGAGATAGAGGAGCCAAATGCGAAATGCTTCCAGAAACTCCAGAACATAAAGAAGACGTCAGAAGAAAGTTTGTGAGATTAGCAGAGTGGTGTGATTATTTTAATATCAAACACCATGTAGACGATATTATCCAGTGGATAGATAAGCCTTACCACAATGACCCTTTACGCATATCTAGATTGAGGGTTCGTTGATGCTATATCAAGATAAACGACGAAAAACAGGCTACGATAGATTCGCAGCAGAGCAATCCGTGATGAGTTGTCTTGAATACTTGGGAGAAGATATATCGCGTGATGGATTGATTGATACTCCTCGACGGGTAGTGGAATCGTGGAAAGAGTTGTACGGAGGATATGAAGTTGATTTGTCTAAGGTTTTGCGTTGGTTCGAAGATTCTACAGACGAGATGATTATATCAAAAGACATTCAATTCTATTCTATGTGCGAACATCATATGCTTCCGTTCTTTGGCAGAGCAGCAGTAGGGTATATACCACAAGGGAAAGTAATTGGAATATCTAAACTATCTCGTATCGTGGAGACTTACGCACGTCGATTGCAAACGCAAGAGCGTCTCACTCATCAAATTGGTGAAGCATTAGAAGGTATGGTAGAAGGAGTAGCAGTACATATTGAAGCCCAGCATCTTTGTATGATGGCAAGAGGAGTACGTCAACAGCATAGCACTATGGTCACTAACTATTTAACAGGCTCTTTTCGAGATAATCCAGAATCACGCAACGAGTTTCTGATGGCGGTAGCTAAATGATAAACAATAACAATCCTGTCTTGTCGGCTTTAGATTATTGGGACGATGCTGTCAATCAATGGGAACCATTGGCTCATCAAATCCCTCCTGATGGGCTTTGGGATGTATGGTTATTACTTGGGGGTCGTGGTTCTGGCAAAACTATGGCTGGAACTCATTATGTGTTAGACCATTTGCGAGAACTCGGACGCAAAGCAAGAGTTGGTATTGGTGCTCCTACAATAGCAGACGCTCGAGATGTTTGTGCAGAAGGCGTTACTGGCTTAATTGCATTAGCCCCGACAGAGTTTCGCTATAACAGAAGTATTGGAGAAGCACATCATAAAGATGGTGGGTATGTGAAATTCATGGGGTCTGAAGAACCAGCAAGATGGAATGGACCTCAATGGTCGTTAATATGGGCTGATGAATTAGCTTTATGGAATGAAGCCAGTTGGCATCAGGCTCAGTTCGGCTTGCGTTTAGGCGACCACCCGAAAGCTATTGTCACAACAACTCCAAAGAATCGAAAGTTTGTGCGTGTCTTGTCTGAACTAGAAACTACTGCAACAGTTCGAGCAACAACTTACGATAATCCCACTCTATCTGATACTGTTCAAAACCGATTGCGTGAGCAATATGGAGGAACACGAATTGGACGACAAGAGATTATGGCTGAATGGCTTGATGATGTTCCTAATGCCTTATGGCGAAATGACATGATAAAGACAAAACAGATGTCAGAAGTTCCTCCAATGGAACGTATTGTAGTAGCCATTGACCCAGCCGTGAGCGTGTCTGAAGTTTCTGACGAAACAGGCATTCTAGTAGTGGGTCGCTCTGAAGATAGTGAGTATTATGTTTTAGCAGATTACAGTAGCAAATATAGCCCTGATTCGTGGGCTGCCAAAGCTATCGAAGCGTATGATATTCATCAAGCAGACAGAATAATTGGGGAGGTAAACAATGGCGGAGATATGGTGGAGCATACTTTGCGGACTGTTAGGTCTAGTATCCCTTATACTGCTGTTCATGCTAGTAGAGGTAAGCGCATAAGAGCAGAACCAATCGCTGCTCTTTATGAACAAGGAAAAGTATATCATGTTGGAGGACTGCCTTTATTAGAAGAACAAATGGTGTCTTGGACACCAGATAGTGGGCTTAGTCCAGACAGACTAGATGCTTTAGTGTGGGGGCTAACTGATTTAAGTCAGAGAGGGAAACCAAATATTAGATGGATTACTTTGTGATGTTGACGAGATTGCACTTATGGTGGACTATTATGACGCGCCCATCGAATGTGCGAATGGTATTAGCCAGTAGTATGGAGTTAATTGGCATTGGACTCGTGTTATATGGATTGTATTTACTACACCTTCTCGCTTTTATTATAGGGCTGGGAGGAACGTGTCTGTTGTTAGCACAAGGATTAGCAAGGAGAGATGAAACATGACTTTACTGAAGCGTTCCGTACAATCGTTATTCAAGGCAAATACAGAAAGACCTCCAATGGCTTTGGCTACTGGACATAATCTAACAGGTCTTGGTGGAGGAGTGACAGTTCCGAATCAACAGTCACAGATGCACTCCATGACAAATACTTCTTGGCTATTTTCTGTCGTGGACAGAATAGCTTCTTCTGCTGCGGCTGTTCCTTGGGGCTTGTTTCGTCAAGGTCCTAATGGAGAGAATCAAGAAATATTGAAGCATCCTATCTTGGATTTATGGAGGTCTGTGAATCCGTTTTATACTCGACATGAGTTTATAGAAACCAGTATTCAGCATTTCGAATTAACTGGCGAGATATGGTGGCTTATTGTTAGAAACCGAAGTCGTAGACCTGTCGAATTGTGGCCTATTCGACCTGACAGAATTCGACCAGTACCTCACCCTACTGACTTTGTGGCTGGCTATATTTACACAATCGGACAAACGCAGATTCCGTTAGAACGAAAAGATGTTATTTTCATTAGAAGACCTAGTCCTCTCGACCCATATAGAGGAATAGGTACTGTTCAATCTATGATGGTAGATATTGGAGCAGAACAGATGGCTTCTCAATGGACTCGCAACTTTTTCAATAACGGAGCGATGCCCGGAGGTATCTTGCAATTCGATGAAGGAATGAGCGATGCAGACTTTGAAAGGTTAGTATCCAGATGGAGTGAACAGCATCAAGGAGTTGCTAATGCTCATAGAGTAGCAGTTTTGGAACGTGGCAAGTGGGTAGACAGGAAGTTCAGTCAGAGAGATATGCAGATGGTAGAACTAAGACGATTGAATCGTGACCTCATCTTCGGAGCGTTTGGTATTCCATCTTCTGTTATGGGAGTGACTGAAAGTGTGAACAGAGCCAATGCCGAAGCAGGTGATGTGATGTTTGGAAGATGGATATTGAAACCTCGATTAGAGAGAATCAAACAGGCATTGAATGAACGATTAGTTACTTTAATGGACAAGACGTTATTCCTAGACTATGGAGAGCCGTCACCTGAGAATAAAGAATTGCATTTAAGAATTGCTGATACAGGATTCAAAGGAGGGTTTCTGACTCGTAATGAGAGCAGAGCATTATTGGGATATGGTGAAGCCGAAGAAGGCGGAGATGAATTTATGTCAGCCCCAGCACCAGCACCCAGTCCTGAAGTAGAAGAACCACCTGAAGTAGAAGAAGCAGTAGAAAGAGCCATGAAAGCAGCGAGCGACTTACATCCTGACGAAGTTAATGAAGAAGAAGATACCATGGAAACTCGATGGGCTAAAAGATTTAGTAAAGAACGAGAAGAACTCATATCGTATCTACAGGAGGTGGGATAATGGAACCTTCCGATGTAGATGGATATGATTGGAACTGGACTGAAAAATACAGAGATGAAGTTGTTGAAGAACTTACTGATGCCTATATTGTGTCTTTTATGTCGTCGCTTGAGCCAGATGTAGAAGTCAAAGCTACGATATCAAGAGATAATATGCAGAGAATTGCTGCACAATGGGCGATTCTAGAAGCCGAGGAACAGCTATTGAACTATTCGGCTCTGACTAGAACAGGAGTAATGGAAGTAATATCTGATTCTGTCAAAGCAGGTCGGTCTGTTCAAGACACTACTGGTCTTATTAGAGACAATTTCCTGTTCAGTGCTAAAAGAGCGAGAGTTATTGCACGAACAGAAACAGCAAGAGCATTAGGACAAGGACAGAAAGGTGCGGCTATAGCACAAGGTAGAGATGAAAAAAGATGGGTTACTGCTGGAGACTCACTCGTTGCACCAGCGTGCAGAATGAATGAAGCAGATGGCTGGATACCAGTAGCAGACCCTTTTTCAAGTGGCTTAGATACAATTCCTAATCACCCTAATTGCAGATGTCATGTGAGGTATAGAACTCAAGAACTACATGACATCACAGCATCGTTTCGCTGTGACAACTGTAATAGATTACTTGGCAAAGATGTTCATGCAGGAACTAGAATAGTTTGCAGAAGCTGTAAAGTAGAACGAATAGCAGGAGGTGTGTGATGTGTGACAGTTGTGGCTGTGAAGGAGAAATAAAGCCTACGCCAACTCCTCCGTATCCAAAGCGTTGACAGAGGTATAAATATTATGCG
>TARA_R110002020_G_scaffold461772_1_pt1 | contig 16556 bp, 25 predicted proteins | sample TARA_R110002020 | Tara Oceans TARA_R110002020 (sample SAMEA4396489) | marine metagenome | biome: Westerlies Biome; feature: [MES] marine water layer (ENVO:01000295) within the mesopelagic zone...; material: water (ENVO:00002006), including particulate matter (ENVO:01000060) such... | reverse complement strand
TGTTGATCACCTGCTTCACGTGCTAGTTCACGTTTGGCACCAGCAACAAATGTTTGAACATCAAGAGGAGACCCACCAGAATCAGACAATTCACTAGCAGTTTGTTCAATTGCTTTTAAAGCAACTGCTCGTGACATCTTTTTCTTTTGGCTATCCGATGTGTTGAGCATCTTATTGCAATTTTTTATAGTTATAGTCTATCTCAAAACATAAATTGTGAATTTTTCACCTTAAAATAAGTTTATTAGTTAATAATTAGCAAATATCAAGTAAATGTCTGTTTCTCCTGCTGATTTTGCCGCCTATAGCCGTGCTACTGGCGCACCATACCCTGAATCACCTCAAGAAAGGGCACAAATGGTTCCTGAAGTCCGTGCATTTCGCGCTGGACAGCTACAGCAAGGAGAATCAGGTGGTGAAAATAATTTATTAACCGGAATTGGTATTGGATTAGGACTATTAGGTGCAGCAGGTACTGGATTGGCCTTACGTGGTCGCCGCATTCCAAAGATGAACCCCTCTGGTAAAGGTGGAATCAAAGTTCAAGCTAATCCTCCTGCTAATAAAATTCTTGATCTTGAACGAGCAGCTACGCAACCTCTTAATACCAAGAAAGTTGCACCTAGCAAAGTAGTTACAGAAGAACAAGTTGTTACTAAAGTACCTGTTAGCCAATCAGATTTCCCAGGTACAGCAACAAGAGATAGTGGCTTTCAAGAATTTAGTCAGAAAGCTGATGATTTTGTTGGACGCGACGATTTATTAAATTTAATTGCGGATGAACAAGAACAAATAATGCAGGCTCGTATGGAGCCGCCGGATGCTAATACTTTTTTATCTGAACGTGTTGCTGAGTTAAAACAAGAATCTCCTAAACCTAAAATTAAAGAAATTAAAATTACTACTCAGGAAGCATCCCCAGCACCTGAGACGTTAACTGATACGTATGAAACTTTTGGTGAGCCTGCAGCACGAGCACAAAATATTGATGCCGTTCAAAGTGCTTCTGATCAACTAGATTCCCGTGTAGAAGCAGCAGTTCAAAGAGATACTGATTCAGTACGCACAGGTAAACAACAACGTTTATTTAGAGATTTTGGTGTAGACACATCAGCTGACTTGGAAGTAGCAGGTAAACAACTTCAAAATGAACGTTATTCAGATAAAATTTTTACTGCTGAAGATTTAATGCACACAAATAAAAAAGGTCAAGTTGTAACAAGTGGTATTAATCCGGAAGAAGCAGTAGATCGAATTAATGCAGCTGCTTCTCAAGCACGAGGATCACAAGCTGAACAGTTGTTATTAAATCCTAATGTTTCCACAAAGCAAGTAAAGCAGTTAGGTTTATTGGGTTCAACTCCAAAATTTGATGCAGGTACTGGATATGTAGAAACCAATCCTACTTTTGAACTTAGAACAGGTGCAGCTGCATCAATGGGTGATCGTAGCGGGAAGATTAAAACAGATACTGGTTTTGAAACAAACTTAGGAACGGAAGGAAGTGCTTATTTAAAAGAAACAAAAGCTAATAAAGAACGTACAAATAAAGCATCTACATTACTTGCAGGTGTTGTAGAGGAATTGCAAGGTGGTGCCCCACAATCACAACGACGAGAACGTGTCAAAGATGAATTCACACCAATTAGAACAGCTGGTGGTGAAGAGACTGCCGGTGTTTTTGTTGATGATGATCAAAGATTAAGGCTTGTTGGAGAAGGTGATCGTCGGTTTGGAAAAATTCAATCAGAAGATATGAATACACAAGGAACACGTCAACCAGGAGGATTTGAACAAGCTGCTACATCTGAAATTTCAACTTTAATTACAGATGCTCCTACAGAACGTAGAGCTACTAATCAAGAACGTTTAGTTACAGATAAATCTGGAAGACAATTTGTTATCGATAGTAAGTCTGTAGTTGAAGGACGTCAGCCTCTTACAGGTACGAGAGGAACAATTAAACAACAAAGAATATCTGGTAAACCGGGCACAGGTTTAATGACATTCTCAACAGATGCTAAATCAGGCCCTTTAAGCGTTAATCGTCAATTAGCTGAAGGTCTTGCACAAAGTGCTGCTGATACCTATAGAAATAATCCATCAGCGAAGAAAGCTTATCTACAAGCTAATAATCCTGGAGTCTTACAAGATGCTCAATTACTTTCTGATGCAGGAAACGCATTAGATTATAAAGATTTTGTAATCCAATCTGTTGATACAGGTCTCAAACGCGAAGGAATTAAATTAGATGTTCTTCAGCCAATCCAAACAAAACGAGGTAACTACTATTCGGCTTCTACACATGCTTTTGTTGATGATCTTTTAAAAACCTCCAAAGATCCAGAAGTGTATGGAAGACCTTTAAAGGTGGGCAGTACTGGTGCTCCTATTCTTGACTATGAAGGTAGATATCAAGGAGATGAGAAATATCAATCACAACCTCTTCCAGGTAAGTATAAAGAAACCAGAGGTACAGGTGGTGTAGACCCAATGCAAGTAAGCGATGATTACGAAGGAAATATTGCGTATAACGCACCACGTATTGAAACTGGGCCATCTAAAACTCCTTCGCAAGCTAGACCTTCTCTTGCCCCTGCAACGGCAACGGGTTCTGCTTTAGCTGGCGTTCGTAGTCAAATGGCAAATGTTCAGCTACCTAAACCTAAGCCGCGTCCTGATAGCATTGAAGATGTTACAGGGCAAGCAATGACACAATTATTAGCGCAAGCTAATCGCCGCCGTGGAGCACGGAGATCTTGATCATGGCTGAAAAGAAAAAAGATAAAAACTGGATTAAGTCAGCAATTAAAAAACCTGGCACTTTTACGGCTAAAGCCAAAAAGAAAGGGATTACTTCTGCTCAGCTGCAAGCTAATGTAGAAAAGGATCCAGATAAGTACGACGAAAAAACACGTAAGCAAGCACAACTACGTGAAACCCTTGTTAAGATAAATAAGAATAAAAAAGATAAAAAAAATGCCAGCAAAGAAGAAAAGTGATCCTTGCTGGAAAGGATATAAAAAACAAGGAATGAAGACGTCAAAAAAAACTGGTAAGAAAGTTCCTAATTGTGTTCCTGTAAAAAAACAAAGTAAAAAGTAATCATGGCATTTGATAAACGTCTAAGTCGTCCTGAAGATTATCTTGATGAGGTTTCTTTATTTTTTCATAAAGGAGCTAAAGGACCTTATCAAATTAATTATGAAGAAGCGTTTCGTCGGAAGTCTGACGAACCTCCTTTTACTGTTTATCACTTTGATTCGTCATCATTACAAGAAAGACTTAAAACTAAAAAATTAAGTACTAACCCAAGAGCTGGCTTTGTTGATTCACAGAACCCAGAAAATTTTGAAGCTTTTACTGGACTAGGAAGATTTGATACCGGAAGGAATGATCCTGAAAATCCTTTATATAGTTTTAAAGAAGGACGAGCTAATACAAAATTAGATTTTAGAACTTATCCAGATTTTAAAGAACGTTGGGTAGAAATGTATGAATTAAGTCCTACTCTTTCTGTTGACAAAAAAGTTTCTAATCCTAATCCACGAATTAGTAATCCTGATCCTGAAGGCAATCTTATGGCCTATGCACAGAAAAAAGCAGAGAATCAGCTGGAAGGTAAAATGAATGTGGCACAACTTCTTTCATCTTCTAAAAAAGAAATTAAAAAAGCAGAAGAACCACAAAAAGAACGAACAGCTCAATTTAAAAAACAAGAACAAAAAAAACCTAATAAAATAACAGCTAAAACAAAGAAAAAATCACCAGAAGTAAAAGAAAAGATTAGTTGAAATTAAAGGAAGTAGAATTTAACTATCTAAGTGCAGATAAATGCTGGGTTCCGGTTTAAAATTAGCAAGTAAATTTTTACCGGGTCTAACCAAGAAAGGTTTAATGAAGGGTCTTGGTAGAGATGCTTTAGTTAGTGGCACAATTAGCGCAATAGCGGAAGGTATAGGAGGGGCAGATCCCTTAACAGCATTAGCTTATGGTGTAGCTGATGCAGCTGGTTCTGGTTTAGCTCAAGGTGGTGTACGTGCTGCTTTAGGTAAGAAAACAGGAACCAGAGAACTTCTTGCAAACATTGCAGGAAGTTTTGCAAGTCGCGTTCCTGTTGTAGCAGCAATAGATCCTCGTTATAAAGATCTTTCTTTAGCTACTGCTCAATCTCCTGTTGCTGCACAACAAACACAAGTTAGCCAACAAAATTTACAACGCATGCTAATTAATAATGATTTATTAGCAGGACAATATATGATGCCCGGTACAATGTATCAAGGCTTGGGCGTACAAAGTCCACAGGCATTAACGCAACAATATTTAAACAGTCAAGGGCCAATGTTTAATATGGCAGCAGCTGAACGAGATATGGCAAGTATTGTAGGAGTGTAAAAATGAAACGATTAAAACAAACATTTGAAGATTTAAAAGCAGGTGGCAGAGCTTTTGCAAAAGCAACAGAAGGAATTGACTACGGATTAACATTTGCACCTTTTACTAAGGCATCAAGAAAAGCATATAGTGGATTAAAAGAACAAGGTGTTACCACAAAAACACCAGTTAAATTAGCCGGAGCTTTAGCCACATCAGCCGTAACTGATTTAGGTTATGACGCTACACGAGTTTTGTATTGGAAAAATAATCATCCAATGCCAATCTCAGATTCATTGTCTCGATTAGCACAAGGTAAAAATATTAATCAATACAGTGCGCCACAAAAAGCTGTCATTGGTCTAGCGTCTGTTGGTCTTCCTGTAGGTGCTTCTTTAGGTATTTATGATTTAACAAATCCAGGGGAATTATTTAGACCTAAAGGATTTGCTCAATCTTATGCAGAGCAAGGATCTGAAGATCGCAGGCAAACTGGACAACCTGCACCTGAACTATTAGAACGCTTTGTTCTTGGTCGTCAGGGTAGGCCATTAAAGTTTGATACAGCTAAAGAAGATTTACCCGATCTTACTAAGCAACGTTATGCAAATTATATGAACTTTTTGTATAACGATAAAGGCCCATTAGGAGTTGGTTTAATTAAAGGCACGATGGAAAATCTTCGGGGAGAACCTGAAGCACGTATTGTTGGGTTTCCAGTAGGACTACAAGCTGTAGGGGCACTAGCAGGCAGTTCTGCAGCCACTGCTGCAGCATTAAGGAGTATGCCCCCTGGAAAAGTAGAAAAGAAAGGTAAAGCACAAACAATTGTACGGCCCTCAGCTAAACGTGTTCCTACAGCACAGGTAGCTGCAGCTGGTGCTGGTGGTGCGTTGGTAGGTGCATTAGCGGGTAAGTTAATGAATCGTGCACTTGCTTCTCAAGGGCAATCTGATTTACCTTCTACGCAAGAATATGGTATTACACCAGAACGTACTTTTAATGGCGTCACGCCAGAAGGAGAATTAGTAATGGCCGCTATCAGAGGTTATGGTCCTTATGATGAATTAGAAAAAGTTGGATTAAATACTCCAGAAAAATTAGAACAACGCAGACAAGAACTATCGCAATTGTATTCAGCTACAGCTTAGTTGATATAGAATTCAATTACAGATTTAAATTTGAATAAACAATGTACACGCCATATGCTTCTACTAATTTAGGTTCTGTTGGAGCACCTGCAGTTGGAAACCTTGCCGGACTTGAATCAGTTAATATTGGCGCTGGTCAGCAGCCGTTAACAGCAGGAAACGTACGTTCTCTTGGCCAAGGCCGTACTTTTAGTTCTACGCAAGCATTTACAACTCCCTTGGATCTTAGTGTATCTAGGGAAATGAATATGGCGCAACGTATGCAAGCATATAATCAAAATTTACAAAATATTTTAGGGCCTGCGGGTAAGAGAGCACAACAAGTACAACAAGCAATTGTTAATAATCCTGGTCGTTTTGGTATGGGTCTTGCAGCCTTACCTGCCCTTGGAACTGCTGTTAATGAAGTTACAGCAGGAAGACCGGTAGGAGCAGTTGGTGCAGTTGGCGGCGCTGGATTTGGAGCAGCCTTAGGCCTGGGCACAGCAGCTTTACTTCCTGCACCGTTAAGGGGAGTAGCCAAAGCTGTTTTACCTACGGTTGGTGCCTTGGTGGGAGCACCTTCTGGAGCGCAAGGAGCTGAATACTTAAAACGAAAAGTTACAGGTGAACCTACTAAAGGTAAAGAAGGTGAGCTTACCAGTCAGCTTGCAGCAATTAGAAAAATTGCAGATCAAGATTTAGACATTCGCGCACGGATGCAAGGTCAAAATTTAGCTGCAACAAAAGATTTAACTCAGTTCTATATGCAAGCAGAATTACAACAGCTGCAAGCAATGAATCCAACGATTCAAAAAATGAAGAATGCTGAGCTTGTACGTAATCAAGCAATGGCTAATACCATGGCTGGTAATTATGCCATGTTAGGTACTGTTGCTACTGCTGGTAAACTAGCTACAGGAGCACAAGCAGAAGCCGGTGCGAACTTACGTACTGCATTAACTGCTAATCCTTATGCGGGCAGTGTGATGCAAGCACCCAACATTAGTTTTGGTTGATTAATTATGTCTTTATTTCCACGATACGGACAACAAAATCCTTACTTAGATTTTAAAATAGCAGGTAGGTATGGGTCATTTGGAGATAACACTATAGATATTGGTTCTATTTATGGTTTAGATGTTTTTGATGAAAATAAAAAACCAGACAGTGAAACAGAGCGCAAAGATCCTAGTGCTCGTTTTTATGATTATCTTATAAAAAAAGATGAACAAGCTGAAGAAGATAAAGCTTACTATCGATCTGAAAAGTACCTTCGCACTCAGGCAGAGTTAGCTGATGAGATTGCTGCACGTCAAATGGAGCGTGCACAACAGTATGGTGAGCGTTCTGCCATGCTTGGTTTCTTATATAAAGGTGTTCCTGAAATGGTTAAAGATATGAAGTTTGCTAAGTACGCAGGTGCTGATGCAGCTTTAGCGGGTATTAGAGATAACTTCGGTAGAATCAGTATGCCACAAGTACAAGCTGGCCGTTACTTCCAAAACATGCCTTTACTTGGATAATCATGAGTCTTAATTTAGCTGGAGTATCACAATATGCAAACTCATCAATGGGGCCAGGGTTTGGTGGAGCCGGTGGTTTTGGGTCACCTAATTTTAATTCTAATTTTAATTCAACACCTTTAGGTACAGGTTTTCCTTCATATAGCCAAGGTGGCGGTTCTTCTGGCGGTGGTTTTTTTGATAATTTTCAATTAAAGGATGCGATGCCATTTGCGGCAGCAGGAATTGGTGGTCTTCTTGCAGATCAAACAGCTTCTAACTATGGCCAAAGCATGTTGGCAGCTCAAAATTTACAAAAAGATGTAGGTTTATTTAACACGATTGTTCAAGGACACCTTGAAAAAGATATGGCGCGGTTTGGATTAAATTTAGATCAACAAGCAAAAGAACGAGAACTTAGATTTCAAATGGGAGCACCGTTTCAAAACTTGTTAGCAAAACGTGCAGCTATGGGAGAAACAGGAGCAGGCTTTGAAGATCGTGCTGCAGCTCGAATGAGGATGTTTGCATGACTTGGGTCTGCGATAATTAGTAAATAAAGGATGTAAAAGAAATGGTTTTAGTTCTACCGGCGTTAGCTACAGGAGCTTTATCAGCAGCTGGTGGCTTTGCTGCAAGCAGCCTTTTAGGCGGTTTGTTTGGTGGTGGTGGTGGTGGTTCGTCAGGAGGCGGAGGAGGCTATGGGTCAATTGAATTCGATCCTTTTGAATTAGCAGGTAAATTTAGAGATGATTTTACAGAAGATCTTTATATGCCTAAAGAAGACTTTGGTGCACTAGCTGGTTTCTTTAGTCAAAATGTAAATACAAATCCAATGTTTGATCGTACTGCTGCAATATCTACATTAAGTAGTTACAGTGATCCAAATCAATTTATGTTGAATCAAGATGTACAAGATTTAATGACAGGAACAGTAGATAAAAAAGATGCAAAAAATTTAATTGCTGACGAATTTAGATTGGCATCTAAAGGAGGAACAGCAACACAAGCATTTGTAGATGATACTTATAAATCGTTAGCAGATACAGGACAACTGGGCTCACCATCTTCTATTGCGGGAGGAACAAGCCGACAGATTGCTTCGTTGTTCCCTGAGTACAGAAGTAAAAGTGCAGAAGAATATGCACAAATGGCTAAATATGGGCCAGGAAAAGTTGATTCTAAATCAGGAGCATTGCTATTTAAAAAACCCGACATTCTAAAACAACGAGGTGTTTTCGCATAAACAATGCGTTAACATAGATATTAATGAATCAGTTATTGTGTTTATTCGAGGTAATTTAAAATGGCTTTAAGTGCATACGATGAATTTTTACTTCAGTACGTTCTTGACGATAATAAAGTTACTAATAAAGATATAAATACTTTTTTTGACGATGGTGGAACAGAAAAACAAGCTCAAGACTTTTTAAGCAAAATAGAAACACAAAGTGCAAAAGACGGATCTAAATTTGGAGATTTTAATGCAAAGATAGGTGATCAGGCTTATACAGCAGCAGGAACAACAGCTCCGCAAGAGTTTTTAGCAGGAGCAGTTGAAGAACTTAATGAACCAGGTGATTTAGATGGCTATGCTGGCTATGCAGAAATAGATTATGATTATTTTAGAGATAATCGAGAAGACGTACAAGCTTTTACTTCAGGACAAGCTGATTTAAATCGGCTTAATTCTATTGCTCTTACCAATATTCAAACTGCTTCAAATGAAGCGGTTGCTGGTATTTATGCAGGAGCTGATATCTTTGATAGTCAAGTAACATTATCTGGATATAACCTAGAAGATTCTCGTATTCGTGATTTAACAGAATATACAACAACTGTTGAAGATGATCGTTTAAGGGATTTTAAAGATAAAGATATTGCTTATGGTTTAAATTTACAAACCATTATTAATTCAGGTTTAGCTGACGTAGCAACTATACAAGGAACATATAGTGTTTCAGGAATAGGATTACGAGGTCAATTTGATAAAGATATCACAGAAATCCGTACTGCTGGTGACCAAGACATTGCACGTACAAATATGATGGGTTCAATGATGGCTGGTTTCTGGAATTCTATCGGCTAACTTAGTTAGCGTGTATTATAATTTCTATAGTGTAATTTTAAAAAACCATGTCCGGAAAGCTAGTTTATACAGACACTGGCATCATGTATGAAGATGCCGAAGGTAATCAAAGTGCACCTACTCAAGACCAGATCGATCAATTCAATTCAGGAGATGCTGCTGTTCCTATTGAAGACTTTGAACAACTTTTAGGTAAGTTAGAAGGTTCTAAGATGCGTCAGCAACGTCAAAAGTCTGTTGAAGGACGTCGTGACGTCTATTCACAGGGTCTTTCTTCTATGATGTCTAACTTCTGATTAACTTGTGAAAAAACGTTCTTCTGCTGAAAATTACACAACAGGGGGAGAACTTGATGCTTATAAAAAAGCAGCACAAGTTGCCTACGACTACGCAAAAGAAAAAGCTTTAAACGAGTCTTCTACTGAAGAATTCCCTATGGAAGAAAAAGAAAAAGACTCTAATTACTCTAGGAGCAATAATAAAAATGACCGATAATCTCAGTGCGCTGTACGATGAAGATGCTGATGATGTAACTAATGTCTTCTTTGATGAAGACAAAGCGCGTCAAGCAGCTAAAGCTGTAAAAATCTTCCAAGATGTTTCTGTTGGCTCTACCATGAAGAAACAAAGTAATCTTGCAGAAGAAGAACGTAAAACTAATGAACAAAAACAGCAATTCTCTGAAAAAGACGAAGAGCGGGATTACCGTCAAGCCCAACAGGCATATCGATTCTGATATAGATTTACAAGTTTTTAATTACTGGGTAGATAATTTAGATAGTGCAACTAGAGAATCTTTTTGTTCTTTTGCAGAAGAAACTTTTTCTGTTATTCAAGTTTATTTATATGCTAAATTTTTAGGCTATGACAGCAGTATTGTTGCTGTTGATCTGTGGTTAAAAGATAATTTTTCAAAACCAGATCATCTTAAAGTTTTATTGCGTGAAATTGAAGAGATGCAAGAAGATATTAGAAAGTTAAGAATGGATATTGAAAACTATGCGGTTAAAAGAGATGTCGGTGTTGCTCGCATTGCTGCTATGCAAAAAGAACTCCGTAGCACTATCTCCCAAGTTGATTCTTTTGTTTCTTCTCGTGACCGTAAAGGTCTTTTAATGGCAGGCGCTGACCGTGCATTACGAGAAGTTGCTTCTATTTTTAAAGATGATCCTATTGAAGGACCCTTACAAGAGGCTTCTATGTCTGTTTGGGCTAGAATGCAGTTTGAAGATTGATAAGTATGGAACAAAATAACCCATCTTTTACAAAGATGTCAGTACTGCAAATGTTGACAGATTTGGAGAAGAATCGGAATTATAATGTTCCTATGTTGTTAAATCAGCCTCCTCAAAATGCAGCTACTGATTTAGCGCCTTCTCCTTCTCCTGCAAATCCTGATTCACTTGAACCAGGGGCTGATCCTTCGGACAAATTCCAACAACTATTAAACGCTCGCTCAAAATAAAATGGCTAAGAATAAAATGCCGCCCCAGCTTCTGGAGCACTTTAAAAAGAAAAACGAATCTAAAAAAGGAAAAGATGCGGAAGAATCTGCAGAAAAAGGTTTAAAAGCTGCTAAAGCAGCTAAGAAACATAAAGATAAAAAAGAAGACAAAGACGAAAAGTAAGGTACTATTTAAATACCAAGAGATTAAATAGTGCCTTCTCATCTTCATCTAGCTTACCGACGTAACGCACAAGCGGCTGCTAAAAACCACAAAGTACGTAAAAGCAGTAAAGAAAATTTATTTAAAAAAGCAAGAGATGATTTTGGTTTTTTTTGTGAATATGTTGCTGATAAACCTCCAGCAGAACATCACAAAGAATGGCATAGACAATTAGTAACCAATACAGACAGTTCATGTCTTTTAAAAATTGCTGGACCAAATATTGATTTACTTGGTCCTAGAGGATCTGCTAAATCAACTGTCCTTGGTTTATTTACTGCCTGGGCTATTGGTATACATACTAGTGCAAAAAAACCATTACAGATTTTATACTTAAGTTATACAGTTGATATTGCACGGTCTAAGTCAGCCACAATTAAACGAATTATTGAATCAAAAAAATACCAAGAAGTTTTTCCTACAGTCAAATTACTTAAGAACGTTACTAGTAATGAATACTGGTCTATCGACCATAAGTTTGCTGGTATCGATACAACTGGTGAAGAACAATTCACTTTATGCGCCGCAGGACTTAAAGGTTCTGTGACATCTAAACGTTCACAACTTGTTATTATTGATGACCCTATAAAATCTGCTTCGGATATTGGTAATCCAGATATCCGCAAAATGATGCAAGATAATTGGAATGCGGTTATTGCACCAACGATGTTTGAAGGGGGTCGTGCAATTTGTCTTGGTACCCGCTTCCGTCATGATGACATTCATTCGACCACGTTCTGTCCCAATAACAATTGGATGCAGCTGGTCCTTTCTGCAATTTTAAATAATGATGTAACTGGCGAAGAAGAATCATATTGGCCTGAGATGTGGTCTCTAGATTACTTGAAAGAAAAGAAAAGGCAAGCACCTATTGCTTTTTCGTTTCAATATATGAATCAGATTGTCAGGCAAAACGAACTTTCTCTGGCACCTGAGTTATTAGTTAAAGCAGAAATAGCAACTGAATTTGACACGCTTGGAATTGGAGTAGATCTTTCTGCTGGAACTAAAGAAAAAAATGACTATACAGTTATGGTTTTTGGCGGTCGAATAGGAGACAAAATTCATATTATTGATTACAGAAGACTACGTGTTATGGGTAATTTAGAAAAATTAGATGCTTTAAAAGAACTTCTTAATGACTGGTCTGTAATTGGAAGACAAGAAGATGGAACTTATTTTCCTACATATTCAACATGTGATGTATGGTCAGAGGCTGTGCAATATCAAGCTTCTTTGGAAGCTGACTTTAAACGAGTATGTTTAAATAATGAAGGGTTATATAATTTAATTTGGCATCCTGTTAAAGGTTTCCGTGCAGATAAATTGGCACGTTTTAGAGGCATTATGGGAATGTTTGAAGACCGTAAAATAGTCTTTAACAGATACAGAAACTTTACAACAATGTTTGAAGAGCTTACTAATTTTGGTGTTAGTTCTCATGACGATTGTGTAGATGCCCTGGTTTGGCTTGTTACAGGTTTAACACGCAAAGGAAAACTTCAACTGGATTACTAATGGAACAACTTGTAGCTTTAGGTATCGCGGTAGTCTCTGGAGGAGGCTGGTTTATTGGAAAAGTTTTTGGTCGAATGCGTACATTAGAAGATCGTATTGACCGTTTACCTCTTGAATATGTTTTAAAACAAGACTACATAAGAGAAATGGAAAGAATGAATGACGAATTTAGTGAAATTAACACTAAGCTTGATAAACTTGTGGAAAAGATTCTTTCCAAATGAGTTACTATATTGAACTAGAAGAAGATCAAAATGGTGATCTTATTCTTCAAGTCCCTGAAGAAGTAATTGAAACTTTAGGATGGGAAATAAATACTCTCTTAACATGGGATATAAAAGGAGATGGGATTATTATTCAACGTTTAAATGGTGAAGGAGGTTATGAACCCTTAGAATAATAGAAAGTTTTATATTAAATGAATAATTTTGTAGCTCAAAATAACTATTCATCTATGCCTCAACATGGTTTTGCTGATTTTGATGGAAACTATAATTATGTAGGTACAGATCCTCGCTTAGGAGGAAGACCTCGTCCATCAATTAGAATGAGCGGAGGATTAAATATTCCCGGCGCTCCAGGGAATATTCAACAGCTCCCTTACTTTGGTGGGGCTTTAAATCCAACAACAATGCCTTATATCTTTGGTCAAGATTATGGTGGGCTACAGAACCTTGCACAAATGTTGCCTCCTATTGATCCTGCTTCTCATCGTAATCAGATGAGACAAAAGAAAATCTACAACAAAGGAAAAGGCACAGATAATCCTTTTGAAGCAGATACTTTTTTACGTAGGACTGGTCCTCAACTTCCATTAGCTCAGGCTCCAGCTAATTTTGACAGAAAATATGTAAGCTAATGGCACAAGACGATTCCAAATATACAAAACCTGGTCTGCGCGAATCAATTAAAAAGCGCATTACATCTGGAAGTAAAGGAGGTAAGCCAGGTCAGTGGTCTGCACGTAAAGCACAGATGGTGGCCTCTGAATATAAAAAGAAAGGTGGTGGTTATAAAGGTGGTGAAGGTAAAAAACAAAAGTCGCTAAAGAAATGGGGTAAAGAAGATTGGCAAACTAAAGATCAATATGAAAAAGGTAAGAAAGCTGCTACTGCAGCCAAAAAAGCTAAGGACAAAAAATCATGAAACAAGCTAAGAAAGACTTACAAAAAATCTCTAAACAGCTAAAAGGCAGTGCCAAGATGCATGCTGGTCAAGCTAAAAAAATCGACAAGCTTGCTGGTAAATACATGGAGAAAAAATAATGGCGGACAAAGCAATTCAAAAAGATGGTACTACAAAACGTTATCTTCCTAAAAAAGCGTGGGCTAAGCTTTCAAAAGAAGAACGTGAAGATACTGATCGTAAAAAACAAGCAGGTTCTCGTAAAGGAAAACAATTTGTTGCTAATACTGACAAGGCTAAAAAAGCAGGCAAAGCTGCTAGGATGTATAAACAAAAGGGCAGTAAATAGGTAAATGTCTGACGCTAAGTCTCGTCTTACTGAAATTATTAATTCTTACATCGATCGCGATGGAAGCTCTAATGTAGATACGGGAATTGTTGCGTCTCATATTGCTCAAATGAAACTCTTTGGCATTCGTCAAGGAGTTGAGTTTTTCCCGTCCCAAGATAATTTTGGGGCTCAACGCAAAGACTTCATTGACAAAGTTGTTAAATATAACAAGCTAGATACACGTCTTGATTCAATATGGGATTATTTTTTGTGTGATGGCAAAGGTCTTTTTTATATCAGACCTACTGAAAATAATTATCGTCTTTATTATTTTCGTAACCATGAGTATCGATCTTATTACAATGTTGATGGTGAACTAGAAGAAGTTGTAATTATCTATAGCTATAAAGTCAAAAAACCTAATGCAGGTTTTCAAGACATGGGTTCTTACAACTTAACTGGTGATCCAAATCAAACACCAGGGCAAAAACGATATATCCGACTTTCTATTAAAGCAACTGTTATTGAAGAAACACATTCAGATGGCGAGCTTTCATTTGAGAAAGTAATGATACAAACCCCAGGTAAAACTGAAAAGTTTAGTAATACTTTGCGTTTTATTCCTTGTGTAGAAATTTTTAATAACCCTAAAGGGTTTTCAATGGAAGGAAGTGGAGAGTTTGATGCTTTAGCAAATCATATTGTTATTCATGATGGTTTAGTTAACAATATGAGAAAGAACTTACAGTTCTTTGGTAATCCAACTTTGTTATCTTCTAGACCTAAAACTGACTTAATGGAGTCAGGTGGTGACGGAGGAGCACAACGCCCATCTATTGCAGCTAATTCAGGTTTCACAAGTCCTCTTGGTTTAAGTCGTTCAACATTTAAACAAGATCCAGTTAGCCGAGGTGTTGATGGTCAAATCAGAGTTCCACGGGTTATTGCAAATTTAGAGCCAAATGATCGAGTTGGTTATATTGTTCCTGATGCAATCTCTGGTGATCAAAATGCATTTGTGCGGCAATATCGAGAAGAAATCCGAACATCATTAGGTGGTGTAGACGAACTATCAATCTCAGCAGGTGTCACTGCTACTGAATATAAATCATTATTTGGTCGTGTTTCGGCTACAGCTAAAAAGAAATCCAATGCTATTTATACGCATGGTTTATGTCGTTGTCTTGAGTTAATTATTTTTCAAGAAGAACAATTATTTAAAGATACGCTTGCAGCAGCTGCAAAGTTTGAAAAGCCAGTACCCCCTGGGCCAGAGGCAACAGAAGAAGAAGAAGCGGGTTATAACCAAGCCATGGCTGAATTTGACAGCCGCATGAAACAATTAATGATGGCTTGTGTTAAAGCACAAATGATCCCCCCTGGAGTTAAAGGTTTAATTCCTGATGGAGACATCACAATGCTTTGGCGTTGGCTTGGTCCTGTATATGAGGATTCAACACAAGACATTTTAAACAATTCAATTGTTGTAAGAAATTTACAAGAATTAGGAGTTGATAGCATAGAAGCACTGAAATATCTTTTCCCATCAAAAACTGATGAGGAAAGAGCGGAAATGCTTTCGGGTTTTCCGTTCAGGATGGTCAACGAATTACAGGGAGCTTATTCCCAGTTTTCTCGTTTAGTGGGGGGAATGATGCAGACCCCTCACCCACAAGCACCGGATTTACCCATGGCGGCAGATCCGCGTTTGGACTTAACTCCATATCTGTATCGAACCTTAGAAGCACTACAAAAGGAGATGAGCTATGCAGGACGCTACCGTCCAATCGATCCCACAGATGAGCCAGCCCGCAGTGGCTCCGAGCAGTTACGTGGCGGCAGCACCGGCAGCACCGGCAGCTCCGGCCCAAGCTCCGGCCCCGGCCCAAGTGGGAACTCTTTACCCCCAGGCGGTTCCCCAGGCCGCACCTCAGGGGATTACCAGTTACCAATCCGCCCCGTCAGCATTCGTCCCCCCATCCCAGGGTTCGGACCAAATGCAGGGCAATCCTTGGGAGTCGGCATTCAACAAGGTGGTGAATCTCCTGGGAAGCCCGGTGCAATCCCCGTTCCAGGGTCAACCATCCTCTCCGACTCAGTACAGCCCAGCGAACTACGGAGTAACACAAGCCCCAGCACAAACCTCGGTACCATCGGCTCAGCCGACCTGGCAAACAAACCAGACATCATCCAACAACTCTTCCCAAACCTCCTCGATCAACTCCTTAGAGGACGTAGCGAATCTGGTGGGGTGGAGTCAAGAAAGCCGGATGGTAGTAGCCAACTACGGAACCGAGGCACCGGCAATTCTGAATCAGTACGCCCTAAACCTGGAAGGGATGCTGGACAGCGCCGTCGCATGGGGAGAAAGGGCAACTAACTGTTTAAAAGGTTACGCTAATTTTTCTGTTAATGAGCACAAGGAAAACCTTGCTTATAACGAAATTTTAACGAATCCCGATACGTTGTCTGATTACACCTTGAAGTTCTTTGGTCCTGAAGGTCCATACCCTGTGTATGAATCTGAAGCTGACTTGGAAACACGTGGTTACCCAACAGCACCTATTGGTCAAGCTGGTATGAATATTGCCGGTCTTCCTGCACCTCCTACCGCATCTGCACCACAAATTCCTCAAGATTTTTGGGGTTCTTTTAAGCAGCAGATGGATGTCGATCCTTCCCAAGCCTGGCGTTTAGTTAATCAAGCTGATCCTCGTCAGTTTGCTAACAAGCTCTTTGTTATGGAGTGATCTAATGTTAGGTCCCATTGTTGGAGCTATCGGAGGCGGCCTCGGTGGGGCCGCCCTTGCTGGTAGG
>TARA_R110002020_G_scaffold54102_5_pt1 | contig 16559 bp, 9 predicted proteins | sample TARA_R110002020 | Tara Oceans TARA_R110002020 (sample SAMEA4396489) | marine metagenome | biome: Westerlies Biome; feature: [MES] marine water layer (ENVO:01000295) within the mesopelagic zone...; material: water (ENVO:00002006), including particulate matter (ENVO:01000060) such... | reverse complement strand
AACAGGTAAGTTAATTTAGTCGTGTGCGCGTATAGGAGTATGAGTGATAGCATAGCAGTAATTCCCATCAAGGATGTGAACGAGCATACTCTCATCACTCAAGTCATCATGCCCATGATGAAAGCATTAGAATCCAAGTTAGCCGCGAACATCGAAGCGGTGGAACCTTTTTGGGAACGCAAGTGGGCCTCGCCTCACGAAAGCAAACACAGCCAAGACCGAGTGATGGTGAAACGATACTTACAACGATTGAACATAGGAATTCAAAGTTTAACAGGTTCAAGAGTGGAAGATGGGGGCATATCTTCAAATCGTTTCGATGACTTCCTCAAACACATGAGTAAAGGTCTAAAAATGCAAATGTGTGATACGCAGTATAGGCAAGCCATGAAGGGGCGCACCAATACATTTTCCTTTCATGCTCCCCCTAAGCGGGATGGAACTTGGAATCCTGAATCGTTATACTATACTTCTCCATTTACCCTCATCAAGCCTCAACTCAAGAGTAACTACACTCAAGAAGCCGACTTTTTGAATGCTACTGAAGTGTTGACAATTACTAAATTACCACCGACAATGGACGGCTTATTCGTAATAAACAATAATTATTGGAAGAAAATAAATTGGAATGAACTATATTCTCACCTTAATCTTCGATGGAATGAAGCATTTGAAAAGTATGGAGATAACGCAAGCCTCCGAGATTTTGATGATAAAGAAAATCCCTTACTTCCTAATCCTATTCGTATTATCAATGTCTATAAATTAGTGCAAATAAAAGACGACCTTGATGACCCTTACTGCGATTATGAAGATAGAAATAGTCATTCTGAGGCTATTCAAGATGTGATTTTTAGATTAAGTTTTGCCGCCATTCCTACGGATGAAGGCTATCGAATAGCCCCTGCGGAATTTACATATCAAGTGGCTACTCCCGCTTTGGAATTTTCTCACTTCATTAACCGACTGAATAACTTTAATGTGACTTTAGACCTGATTAACAACTATCCAGCGCAAGGGCTGTTTAATTGGAAGAACCTTTGAAAATCCCTCGCGTCCCCTCGTAAATCACAGTCCAAAACTGATGGGTATTCAGTCATTTTCTCCTTACGAGGAGGGGTTTGGGGAAACGGATGGTTAGTCCTTGTGTTTCCTAACTATACTAAGGGATTCTGTTATATTAAGGTTCGTATTTTCCATTATGCCGAAACTTCTAATGCTTCCAACCAACGAGATTTCTCGGCTTGCATTTGCATGGAATCTTGTGGAGTAGGCACTTTTAGAACCAAAAATAGACCCCCCGCCGTGAGGAGGACGGCACTTAAAACTTTGATGGATTGAAGAAAGGGCGAGTCGTCCTCTGAGGGCATTAAATTACGCGCTTCACTCGCCAAATCCGTTGACCATGCTTCATCTTCTATTCCATCATAAGAAAACGGACTCACATACGAACCGCCCGACTCCCAAGTAGGAGTAATGTCCATAGCCTCATCCATGTCGGTGTCCCAATCAATGAAGTTATCTGCACTCCAATCCTCATCTATCAGGTCATCAAAAGAGGTGGCGTTATTAGTGTTGGCGATGTGAGAGTGAGAGTTCTGGTGGAAAGGACTATCTGCTCTCTTATCTTCTCTCTTTGTATCTGCTATGATAGCGTAAGGGTCGTAATCTTCATCCTTATCGAAATGAACTCTCATGTTTCCAACGGTGTGCGGCATCTCCCTTTTATTGGGCGACCATTCAGGGCTGTGATTCTTCACTTGCACCACGACATTTTCTCCTGTGTGTTCCGTCGCCCTATCGGAACGAGCGGCGGTGATAAGATAGTGTTGCCGAGTGTTAGTCATATCAGGGATTAAAGATGGAGAGTAAATCAAAAGTTCACCTGTATCGAAATTACGAATCTTATCGAGAAGGTTGTTAGTCGCTGTTCTGTCTGTCCCTTGAGCAATCTGCTCCTTGACCGACATTAAATCTCTGGTTTGAATAACACCGTGAATAATATGAATGGTGCATTGGGTTAAAGCAGGTTTGGCTACCTCACTTGGCCGTTGAGAAATCAAACAAACGCCATAGCCGTATTGCCGTCCTTTCTTACACATCTTGACGATTGGGCCGTAGGATTCCAATGATGGTTTCTGTTGAGGCACTAAGTCTTGACATTCTTCAAAGAAAGTCATTATCCCTCGTCCCATTTTCTTTTTGAACATGGCTTCCACATATTCTGCTACAATCTTTTGAGTTGTTTGGTCATCTATATGCGAACAGTCAATAACCGCATTCATCTCAGGGTTCACCTCTATCTCATCCACGAATCTCTCCATGTTAGGATGCAGTTCCATTGTAGGAACGATTTCCACGACATTAGGAAGTTGCTTTAAGCCTTTGTGCGCTCCTAACGCATCAAAGCACACGAATTGCAGACCTAACCGAGAAAACTCCTCCATAATAACACCTGTCGTCCACGACTTACCACTCCCTGACAGCCCTGTTATGAACATCTTTGCATAAACAATCTCTGGGGGGAATGCGGCCTCTCTCGATAGCATAATCATCGGCTTGTTCGCTAATGAGTCATGGACAGAATTGCCCCATGAAGTAGTGGTTAAACTCTGCTGGTTAGCATCAACTATATGTTGAAAGGCTGAACTTCCATTTGAAGAATAATCCGCAGGGAGAGAAGGAGGAATTTCAAAACTGCTGGAATTATCCGTTTCCACAGATTCAGTCGGCGAATCGCTCAAATTATAGTCAGAATCCTCAATCATACTCACACCACACCCTATCTAAACGCTACCACTATTTGTTCTTATTTGTTCTCAGAAAGAAATTCCCTTGCCCCCACAGCAAATTTCACCCTCTCCATTCATATTTTTGATGAAATCATTTAGGCGACGAGCAATATCAATTAGGTTGCCGCCTTGCGGAGTCATCACCGCGCCACCTGCACCTTTTGGGTCATTAGGAGGATTGATGGTGCTGAAGAAACATTTTTCATAGTGTTGAGGTGGTTGACCTTCACCAAGATACTGCACGAATGCGGCATCCATCAAGCGCAGGTAGTTAGCCCCGCCTGGTGCTTCTTGATTTTGCAGATGCTCTGCGGTGTCCTTATTCACCATTTGGATAAGGATAACAGGGCCGAATTCTCTATTGTATTTTTTAGCCCAATACCAAAAACCAGCATTCCCTGTATCATCCGCTCCACTTTCTTCCATTTGAGATGTCTTAAGGATAGGATTATTTGGATTGTCATTCGCGAGAGTGTAATCATCTGGATTCACACTTAAATCGCTTGGATAGCAATCACTTAGAAATATACAAGGAGCAGTTGTGACTTCTGTGCCTTTCATTCGTTCTTTCATATACCAATACATTCTCGCCATTCCTGCCCCGCTCCTTGTTCCACCCATGCTTGACCACAACGGAGTGTCCCCACTATCATTTTCCTGAAATGCCTTCAATATAGAAGTCATAGCCCCACTATAATCCTTGCGTTGTGGCGCATCCACCCCCCAAATCAAACGAGTAGCGTCGTTCACACGACTCCAATAACGCTGTGAACTCTCTATCTGTGCAATACTTGTGGCTCCTCTTTGACTTCCATATCCAGCAATAGCGAAGGTGTGGCCCCCATCTTTACAGCCATTTATTAAAATATGAGTCATCGCCATAGCCGCCCCTTTCACACTTACACTTTGTTGACTACTATTGACCCCTATCGAAGACGACATGGAACCTGATAAATCCACTATGATGTTCAAATGCCCACCACCTAACGGGAGTTCTCCCTCATCATCTTCAAAGGTTCGCATTCGTGTAGTTACAGCAGGAGGTAATGGAGGCAACCAAGTCTCCTCCATCAGTTCGCCCACAGGGTCAACACCAGGAATCCATTCAGTAAATCCTGTAAAGGTGCGCCCTAATAGGATGGACTCTCCTTCTTCCCGCAAAGCAGGGGTAATATCTTTAAGTGTTTCAAAGAGATTGGGGAGGGAAGGGACATCGCTTTCTTTTTCGGCTGTCCATGAGACACCCTTTTCCACAAAAGCAGATTCACGCCACCACGCTTGTTGCACAACCTCATCTTCAGTTGTTTGTGAAATTTCTTTTTCTTTATTTTCATCTTCCGTCATTATTTTCACCTCCATCCGCAGGGAACTCCTGTCCTGCCTTTATCCACTTGAGCATTTGTGGTGTGAAGTTTAACTTACGAACCTTTTCAGGATTATTGACCATCATTGAATCCAACCAAGTGCCGAAAGGAGTGTTTTGAGTGTATAACGGCAAAGTCCAATGCCACTTAGACTTAGGATTGTAACCTCCACTACTATCATCTCTCCTTTCAGTTTCCAATTTAGAAGGGGTGAACTCCAAATTGTTAGTTTTCGGGTTTATGTCCCATCCATTTTTCAAAACTTCTTGACCCATAGGTTTAGGGAACTTCCAAATCATCGCTTCATCAGTAGTGGGCGCACCGTGAAAAGAATCATTACAGTCGGGACAATAATAGTAGGGCGTAAAAGTAAGCAACTTCTGTCCTGAATCTTCATTTACTGTTTCTTCAATATCAGTCCCCACCCTTTGTAAATCATGGTATTGCTTTAAGCGTATGGAAAGTCGGTTATCTGCATAAGGGGTGATAATCGCGGCGGCAGTTCCTTTGCCTAATTTGGGTTCAGGGAAACGAGGTTGTGACCCTTGCGGAGTAACCGACTCTCTATTACCATCGGCCCATTCTTCTTTATTCACACCTTGAGAGTTGAATAAATTATTCCGATACCCACCGCTTTCTCCTCGATACGACTCAGGAGGGGTCTTAGCCTCCCATTTTTTTGTGCTTCTATTCAAGTAAGCCGAATAAGCGAGTTGCTCCGTTACTAAAAACCTACTTTCCTGCTGAAAATGTTCTTGTTCCTTCTTGAGATAATCTTCATAGAAGGCGCGATAAGGTGTCAATAGAGCCGCGTTTTCATTAGGGCAAGATGTGTCAAAGGGTTTAAGCAGAATAGAAGGTGTCCCCTTTATGGTAGGAATCTCAATTCCTAAATCATCAGGGTCTATATGCAATATCTTAACCAATCCCCCTTCTCCAAGCATTCTAATCTTATAGTAAAGGATATGTTCAGGTTCTTCAAGGGAATATCCACTCCCTAAATCAATAGTATCTCCCCCTATGGCTTCGTAATCCACTCCCTTCTGATTAAAAATGTCATTATTAGATGCACTTTTTAACTGTAAGAACTCTTTAGTGGATTCGCGACTGTAAGTGGCCGCACTTCCTCGACCTGTAACCCATGTTTCAGAGATATAGGTGTTTAACTGAGTTGAAACAGTTGCACACCAATTACAACGCTTCAGACCTGTTCTCATATTTCGTGCAGGACTGTATGCCTCTGCATCAATATTAGTCCCTGAGTATTCCCCATCTCCATTACCGATATGCGTGTCAAACCATTCATGGCTCGTAGTCTGAGAACCCCATCTATGGATAGGATTGTTACCTGAACACCAGCGTTCCTTCTTTAAGTTTCGCGACTGTATGCCTACTTCCAATGGTATATCATCAGCCCTTACTTTCGTCACTCCATTACTCTCAAGTTCACCAAACAGGCGTAAAACGGGTAGTCCATGAACTGATTGGGCATCTCCATATTCAAAACGAGGAATAAAGGAGTAACCCACTATTTCAGCCTCTCCAGCCGTTCCTCCCAATTGACTCATGTTAAGATAGAGATTTGGAGATGGAGCAGTTAGGACTCCTCCAATAGATATTTGATTATTGAAAGGGCGGGTGGAAGGGTGAAATTTCCGATAGTAATGTCCACTACACCCATTGCACTTCACCATACCTATTGCTCTAAACTTCGGCACACCCTTGACATTACGAGTTTGCCACGCAATCGAGGAAAATCCATCTTGGTCATTAGTTTGGATTCCAAAATCCACAAAATTTGCTGTGGTGAGATTTTCACACTTTTTACAGAAAGGACAAAGAACTAAGCCTGAATCAGTCACCGTCCCTAACGGCAGAACTATTTCCTTATCCATGAACTCTCTAACTTTAACTCCTACATTACTCAGACTTCCTGTTTCCATGAGAATTCCCCAAATCTGTTCCATAATCCTTTTACCCAGAGTAGTAGCCCACCCAACTTGATTTTTTCCTTTATTATCACGCTCCGTCATATTGCTGTAAGTAACACTCTTAGCCGCAGGTTGAATAAAGCCCGAAGCCATGTTAGTCCACCTCCGAACTATTTGGTCAGCCGTGTAATTGCTGTAAGAAAAACCAATCTCCAGAGCCGAAAGAACCAAAACAGTAGCCAATTTATTGATGAAATTATTATTGGTGTTAATTCCAAAATTATCATAGGGGCTTAGTATCTGTTGTGCGCGGCAAAACATTGGCTCTCCCAACACAGGGTCTAATTGTCGAACTCCTAAGTAACTCAAACTTTCTCGCGAACCGTCGTCCCACGAAACATCAACCAGATAGGGGTTTTGAGTCATATACCTAATCGGTGAACCGTCAATACTACTCACACCTACAATTTTCCCCTTTTTGTTAGTATCTCCAAGTAGGCTCACACGCAAAAGAGAAGCGTCACGGTTCAGAAAGGCTTGCGTGAGGGTTGGATAATACTGTCGGGCTTGAGGTCGCCCAAAACCACTAAACGCATCTAAGACCTCATCTTGCATCTCGTCTGTAACAGCCACTCCTGTCGCTTGATACTTCTCAGGATTCGGAAGGGCAATCAAGCCCCACCAGCGTTGATAGATAGCATTACGCTCGACTTCCACTTTAGGGTCAAGAGTCTGTTGATACTCCTTATTGAGAGCGATAATATTGGTTAAAGCCACCCATTCAGGAGTAGCCAAAGTCATTAACTTGACATTAACTCCTGCTAAACTCCACGCTCGTTTATCACTCTGGAATCTCATCTTAAAACGAGGCCAATTCTCAATGAAAGATTCCGCCTCACTAATCATCCCATGAGCGAAAGCGAATTCTTCCACACCCCTTAAGCCTTGATAGTGAATATTAGCCCTGTCCGTAGCCGATTTAATATCAGGAGGTAAAACCATAATCCTTTTCGATAGTTTATCTAATGAAACAGTCGAACCTAATCCTTGAGTAACACTTTCTATCGAATAGTTCCTATTCCCCATAACAGTATTCAATTCAGACTGATTAGACATGGAATAACCTACTCCTATGTAGGGGTCTTGCTATTTCAGTTTGTCTATCTGATAATCCTCGTTTAAGGGTCTAAATTAAGGGTGTTAAACTGTTCTCACTCATTGAGTCGCTGTAACTTAGTTCGCACGATTTCTCTAAACCGCCTCGCAGATAATCGAGTAATGTTCCCTAAGTCGAAGAAAGTTTCTTTGTTAACCGCAGTAGCCGCTAAATCAGCCATTCCTTCTCCCAGAGGATATTCATCCATGATTGCCACAGGAGTTAAATCTCCATTAGAATCCAGAATTACATTCATCGAGGCTAAACAGAAATTAACTCTGATGTAATCATCCTTAGCGTTTCCCCTTAAACTAACATAGAATCTCAAAGTGTTCTGAGTATCGTCTTGCAGAAGGGTATCTGCCGCACTATCCCATAAAGTGCGGAAATCCACAGGAGCAGTAAAGTTCACATCATCACCAAATGTAGCCAACTCAATAACATAATCTTTCGTTATTACTCCATCATCTAAATCTCTGACTTGCTGTATTTGACTGATGATTTCTTCCACGAAGCCATCCATTTGACTTTCTTCATCTCGACTCTCTCCCAACTCCAACATCTCGACCCATCCTTGAGGTTCAAACTGTTGAGGTATCTCCGTTAAGAAATCACCCACTATTTCCTTGACTGATTCTATCGCATCATCTGTGCGGATAGAGGCTTGGAAAGAAGTAGTCTGCTCTAAGTTCCTCTTAGAAGCAGTAGGATAAGAAACTTGCGCGTAGGCATCCGTGAGGACTCCATCAGAGGTAGTAGTGGCTTCGCCTCCAGAAGCCCCTTTCAGTCCTATAAATGCGTCTTTGTCTAATGCTCCTTCTTGACCAGCATAAAGAATGCGTGAAGCACGACCCGTTCCTGAGCCTCCATACCATGTAGGGTTGCGAATAAAGTCATTAGCAGGGAATCCAATAACGCGAGTGGTTTCTAACAGACCGAGTTCACGATATTCATCAGGTATCTGCTGAGTGCAAGCCGAGTAAAGTCCCCATATCTTAGAGTTAGTTTCAGTAATTTCATCTTGTGGCCCGAACAAGTCAGGGATTTGGAAACCTGTCAATTCGTCTAAGAGCGAATCTATCTGGTTTAAGAGAGAGATTTTATCGCCCATCGTTAGCCATCGTTCCAAAGTGACTCTGCGGCGCAAGATTCCTATGTCGTTAGCCGAGTAATTTTTTACAGAAGTCAAGAATGCGCTAATTTGTTCTTGATAAAAGTTTATTCTCTCATTGTAAGTATGTGTGGTAGTATAATTTTTGTCTCCAAACTTACCGTAAGTGACTTCCTTTAACTCAGGGCTACCACTAAGAGTTGTTAATTCTTCCATTAGAACCAACTTGTAAATCAAATACGCCATTGGGTCGCCTGTTCCTGCCGCATTCTGAGGATTTCCATCTCCTGAAGCCATCCTACCCATAGCCCACATTTTCATTTCATACTCTGCATAGGTGCGAGAAGTGGCTAAATCCTTTCGGGCTTGCTCTAACATGGAATCCCATTCCACCCATCTGCTTTGAGAGCGTTGTTCATTATCATTAGCACCCTCTGAACTTCCCATACTGAGCGAACCAAAAGAATCAATCGCTCTTTCAATGTAACCCTTAACAATAGCCTCTCGGACGAACTCTTGGCCTGATGCAAATTTCGCCGCCGCCATAGCATTTAAGCCTGATTCTATCTTGCCACCATCACCTTTAGAGCGACCCATACGATGTCCTACCACATAAGGAAGACAATCCATGACTTCGTTCCGAGTAACATATTGATTACCACGCAGATAGGCCAATGACCGCGCTAACTTAGCCAGACTGTTTGTGAATCTCATAGCCAATACTCTATCCATTAAAGCCATAGCCCCATGCCCTCTGGCAAGGGCTTGCTGACTTTTCTCCATACTATTACGATAAACCTTGCTTTCGGAAATAGAAGCGTCAATGAAATACCCAGAACTGTTGACAGGAATTAAACTGTTCTGATAGTCGCCAGAGTTTCTATCGTGATTCAAACTAATGGCAAAAGATTCCGCCGAAACCTCGATTGTTGCATTTGGCTCATGCACTCCGAATCTCTGAGCAAACAAAGTGGAGATAATAGAGATGTCCATCAAAGCATTGTAACCCTCTTTAACATAAGAAACTTGTTTAGTGTTAGTCCATATCTTTTTTAATTCCTCATATCTTATAGGCTTAAAATCATTTGTTAGCATCATATTTAGCAATCTCATGCGAGGGTCAGTCGTTTGATTGCCTCCAAGTAACCTGCCTTTGAGAATCTTATATCTTTGGTCAAGTAATGCGGAAGGGAAAAGGAGTTCCATATCAATACGGTCTGTGAAAGCCAAGTCGTTCCCTCCGACATGAGGGTTAGTGTCCATGAAAGCCGTGTAATCAGGAGATTGGAATACCTCTCCCCGATACTCAACCTCGCCTTCAGCAATCAAACCAAGTATTGCATCTTCCACAGATGCTTGCGACCTGTTAACTTCGTTGAAGAACTTGATAGGTTGAGTAACAATAGGACGCGGAAATGGTTGGAAACGATACTGTAATCCTGCGGTTCCATCAAACACCGCATCTTCCGAAGTAATATCAACACCGTAAAGCAACTGCTCGGCTCTCTTATCTTTATCCACCTTAGCCATTCCTATTTCGTTTCTCATTTCACTTAGGACTTCCTTTTTTCCTGTATTGGTGGTGTTACCCTCATCGTCCTCATTAGCAGGACGAGAAATACGATAATCAGAATACAAGTGTCCACTTGCTTCCCTTTCGGAAATCTCTCTGGATTTAACTGTTGTTAGTAAATCCATTACACCTTCCAATTTATCTTTACCAAATTTTTCATACAAAGCGACAATTTCATCCCCTTCTTTACCTGTGCTACCTGCCTCCCATTTACTCAATAAGTCGTCTATGGAAACACAGCGATAAAAATCGTAATCTCCTGAAGACACATCCTTCGGCGGCCATCTTACCCACCCCAACTTTTCTGAATATTTCTCATCATTTACATTCCCAGATTCCCTTATGAGACTACCATTACTTCCAACCAACAGAACCATATTCTTCTTGAATGCCTCAATTGCTATGGGAAAGTTATCGTTAGATAAACTACCTCCAATACCTGCATCTAAACCAAACATCATTTTAGAGTTGCGGTTGATTATGCCCAAATCACGGCCAAGATATTGTTCCAAGAGGAAATCGAATGGATAGCGATAGGAGTTCTCCTTGAATCGGCGTTTTTCCCACTCTCTCGTTTGCTCTGAATTACGATTAGGATTCCAAATCTGATTGTTAGGGTCGTGTCGGTCGCCAATGAATCCGTAAGAATTGCCGAATAGTAAAGCCGCACACTCAATCAGAGTAGTCTTTCCTGTTCCTGGTATTCCACTTAAACGAGTGGTGGTGTCTTGCGAAAGCCATGCGGCGGTGAACATTTCCTTGTCTTGAGGAGAGTTAAATCCGAAAACAGAACTCAATGCTTCCATATACTTACGGATTTGCGCGATGTTTTCTTTACTAATTGCGCTGGATTCAAGACTTCCACCACCCAGACCAAATGTGTTAACCTTCGCACTCAAAAGAGATTCTAATTGAGAACCCTCTAAGAGATTTTTCAAGGAACCTTGTGAAGTGGCTAAGAGAGAGTCTTGTCCTTCGTTAGTTTCGTAAATAGTCTGAGTCTCGATTACATCGTTAGCATCCTTACTCTTTATTTCCATTTTGTCATCTGAACTAACGAATTCGATAAACCTTCGGCTCTTACCTGCACTATCGGTGAGAGCGTTAATGGTTTTAATATCCACATTAGGAATTATCTCCACCGCATCCGAACCGTATTTATCAATAATGGCTCGCAAAGTATCATCCAAATAATCCACGCGGGAATCTAAGAATTGTAATTGATTGTCTTCACTCATCTGTCTTTCCTCCTAAGTTAACGCGAATGATTTGACCTGAATAAGCAGTATCAGTTTCATTCTTCAACACTATTACAAAGGTGTTTGGATTACTTTCATCTTTATTGAAGAAAATGTCTGCTTCATCGGTATTCTTAGTCGCAAGAAGTCGCCTCTCACGCCGACTCTCCTCTGCGGAATTAAACGCGGGGTCACGCGAGTCATTGGGTTTAACGATTAAACCTGTGAGTTCGCCTTTGAAAGTCTGATACTTTTCTTTACTTGCACCGTAAGTCGCGGTCTTAAACTCGTAATCCTCACCCACCTTCCAAGTCGCAGTTAGAAGCGTTGTTACTTCTTCTAACTCGTAAGTTGTCTCATTCGGTTCTTCAGTAATTCTTGTTTGCATAAGTTGAATATCCCGAATCTTCTTCTTATGTTCATAGAATTTTATCTCATCACAAAAAGTTAACCTCTCATCTCCCGTATCAGCAGGAATACGCATGAACGCGGAATCAGCAGAAGGCAAAATAATGCTCACCTTACGGGGCCAAAGCATCCACTCAGGATTGTAAGGAGGGCTGGCTTCGCCATAATAACCTGGTAATCTATCAGTCACACTACCATCAGGCAAATTCGGTGCAGATACTCTAAAAACTGCCTCAATGTAACCTGTCGCTCCTGTCGCCATAATAGAAGGGGCTTTATCCCAGGGAACCTCATAGGGCTTCTCGTAAGGTCGGAAAACAGAGTGGTCATGGTCAAAGTCAATCCCTAAAACGGCACGAATCTCATAAGCACTATCTCCTGCACCTTTCTGAGTCGAAGGAAAACGATTAGATACTGAATCGTAATTGGGTATCTGTATAATTTCTTCCCAACTCAAAGTCTTGGATGTAGCGTCCTCGTCGGGAGTCGGTGTTTGACCCATCATAGAACTTGTCGCTTTTATTCCTCCGAACATAGGAACAGCACTTACCTGCTCCTCAACTGTTTCCTCCTCCTTTAATTCAGGAAAATTGAAAGATATATCTTTTTGGAAAGTGTGAGTTAAACTAAACTCCTCTCCATCATCAGCAACCAGATTAACAATTATGCGAGGATAAGTGCTTAAACCATCCATATCTTCTGCGCTAAAGAGAGAACCTAATCCTTTGAAACTCTCAGGGTCTTCTGCTTGACTCTCACCTACTATCTCCTCAATAACCTGCTTCAAATACTCCGTCCCATCAGGGCCAGAGTCAGCCATCTCATCAGGGCCAGAGTCAGCCATCCCATCGAGGCTATAAGACGAAGGAGCAAACTCTATCACGATTCCTTTTACCTTGCCCCCCTCATTCCATTTCTTTTGGTTTTTGAACATCTGAAGGGGGGAAATGGTGGTGGAACGATTTATCACATCTTCCACCGCCTTACCAATAGTATATTGACGCACTAACCCCTGACGAGGTAACTCGGCGGCTTTCCAAAACCCTTTCTCATCACCGTAAGTAGCGGCAGGGTCTATCTCATCTATGGGTGATGAAAAGACAATTCGGACACTCAACCCCTTTGCGTTATCTTCATCTAACGGGATGCGATAGCGCGTAAATTTAGAGTATTCTAATTCACGGTCATTCGGATAAGTTTCAAAGTGATTATTACTTCGTGAACTCATCTGAAGACATATCTTAGCCGCTTCAGCAACTTGTTGCTCAACAGTTAAAGTTTTCTTAACTTTTATCTCAGGAATAGGAACCTCATCAGGCTTATCGTCAGAGGGCGAAGCAGAACCTTTTCCCGCCATTCCAAAGGTAGGAGCATCATCAGAAGAATCTGAAGGTTCAGACGGTGAAGTGGGAGAAGCAGGTGATTGCCCGCTTGACTGAATGACTTGATAGGTGTTCTTTGGGATAGTTCGTGTCCTCCCCTTATGAGTAAAACCTGCGGGATGACTTTCCCAACTGCTTCCATCAGGTTGTGGATTGTAAAGTGGGTGGGTTGGCCCTTTTTCATCTTTGAACTTCAGAGGGGTCGCTTTCAAAGCAGGAAAGTTGCCTCTGCGATTAGGAATATCTTTCACTTCGTAACGCCGTCCCAACATAGAAACTTTCTTTGCTTTCCACTTCGGGTCAGTAATTTCCACTATATCTCCTACTTCAACCATAGTGATACCTAATTAAAACTAACCGAGATACTATAAGAATGCTCGCTCATTAGTTACAATAGATTTCTTTCTTGCCATTGTCCATATAATTCGGCTCGTAAATAATTCAGAAATTCGTCAAACCATTCTTGATGAGTATTCAACAAAACATAAATCTGCCTCATTTCAGGAAATTGTTGGGCATACAAAGTAATATCATGTAAAAAATCATCCATCGTAATAGATAATGCGACTCTATACATCTTTGCCGTTTTAGTTTCACCCACTTCACTTTCTAACTGCTCCCAAAAAGACTCTGGAGGGATGAACAACAATGAAAGTAATTCTTCATCTTCGCCCTGCACCTTTTTCATCCTCGCAAAAGCGTTCTTAGGTGTTGTGGCTTCTAAATACTTCGACCACAACCGAAAATGAGAAGGCAAATGAACTGACTTTAACCACTTCAACCATTCAGGCATTTGATTAACAATAAATCTCCGCCAAACAGCATTCCCACCTGTAATAGCCACACCACTCACACTCACGAAGAATTGGAACTTCTAAATTGATTTCTTTTAGGTGTTCTATCTAAAGCATCCGCATCAACTGAGGCCGAGTTCTCACTCAAACTCACATCCAATTCAGGAATCTCTAACTCAATTCCTGCAATACCCACATCTTCGCTATTTAACTCACTAACGGAGCCAATTGACCAATCTGAATTACCTACACCTGTCACAATGCTACTTTCTTCTTCCATCGAAGTTAATTGCTGAGTTTGAGAAGTGGCTAACTCCTCCATAAAAGCGGCATCTGCTCCTAATCCATCTGAAGTGGTGGTTGTAATGTTCTGGGATGCTTTGTTAGATGCTTTCTCAGCCTCCATCGCTTCAGCCAATCCTGCTACATTAAAAGCATTAGCGACTAAACTTTCTGCACCTGCAATATTAAAAGCATCTTTAGCCCCTACAACCACATCGAACCCTCTTGTAGTTCTTTTCATCCTATGGGCATCAGTCGAAGTTTGACCACCCTGCCCAGGGTTGGCTTCCGCCTTGATATGAGCCACTAATTCTGTCGCATTCAAGGTAGGCGTGGCTTCAGAGGGGTCTGTTGACCACATTTTACGAGTTTGGGTTTCTTGACGCATAGCACTTAAAATGTCCCTTTTCCCCTCGTCCACGACTTTTGGGGACTCTGCTGACATTAAATTGATGGAAGTTTCATTGGGCTTCCCCCCACTTACACTATACTGATTATCCGAGACTTTAACTTCTTGAGAGGACATTCCACTCTCAGCCGCTAAAACATTTACAGGAACAATCGTGGAGGCTTTCGCAGGAAGTTTATTCCATCCTGTCGTAGCCTGTTTAGTCATTTCTAATCTATCTTGTTGTGCAGAATAAATGTCACTACCCTCATCATTGACCCCTCGCGAGGTGATATTATCATCGGCTAAAAGGGAATAATAGTCTATTTTCCCCAATTCAAGTAGTGATTTGGGGGCGGCATGATTGGGGCCAGCATCGGGGCCAAACGATTCAGGCCGCGCTTCAGATGGTTGCACCACTTCTTCCTCTTGCACAGGTGTCCCTACATCATCCTCCGAACCAAATAGAGTATTTAACTCAGAAGCAGATAAGGCGGCGGCATTGGCTTCTAACAGAGCCGCATCAGCCGCATCGAGTTGTGTTTTGACTCCTGAAAAATATTGATAGGCTCCTTGAATTAAAGGCCCAAACTCATTTGCCATTGTCGAAAGAGAAACTAAGGTTTGAGTGGTAGGGCTTTCAGGGTCAATAACTTTACCTCCATGCTTATCCAAAATGGCTAACAAAGGAACCAGAACTTGCTGTGTTAAATCATCATTTAATCCTAATCTTTTTGCGAACTGACTAACATCCACATCTCCCAATAAACTCTCTATGGGTGGTTTTGAAGATGGTGGCACAGGTTTTGATTTAGGCGGAATTACAGGTCTTTCTGTGGAGTGAGAAGTCTTCGGTTCTAAAATATCATCAAAAACCATACTTACACCATTCTCAGTAGGCAGACATGGTATTTAACCTATGCTATACGGTCATCCGTTAGTGGGTCGAAAAGGTTGAGCAATCGCATCCACAATCATCGTTACAATTTCTTCTCGGTTCTCGGCTTCGTCAGGCTCGATGATGTCTAAAGCCCCCATTATGGAATGGTTGAAAAAATGTTCCAAACTTTTGAAGTCGCGAGTTTCGCCCTCTTTGCTTGTAGTCACTAACAAATGGTTCAAGTGTTTGAGAAACTTTTTAATCTCACGCTCATATCGCAGATTCTTGTAAGTCAATAAGGTATAGAGAAAATCCGAATTGATAAAATTGTGTAATCGGTCATGGAGTAAGACATTTTCATTGGCTAACTGTTTAACGGTCGCCATATAGGATTCGGACAGTAAAACGCTTCGCTCGTCTTCAGGCGACATCCCCATAATGTTCTGAGTAAAATCAATAAACAATCTTTGTTGGGCTTTAATCCTTTCATTCTCCAATGAAACTTTAAGATTTTTTAGATTGTCCCTTAACGCATCAAAGTCTTGAGTATCGCTCATGTAGTCACCTCAAAGTCCTTGACTACTGTTGAACCTGTGCAAAATATTGCTGGTCGAGAGAGGGTCATAGTGACGACTTTCCGCTCTTTGTTCCTGTGCTTCCGCCAAATCACTAAGTTGCGCTTCTAAACGCGCCAATCTTTCTTCAGCCTCAGACATCTTTTTACTCCATCGGACTTCTTGAGCGACACCACCAACCACTAAGCCTGTTACCCCTGCCATTACAACGGCTAAAGTGCTATGACCATCTCCCACCAACTTTTGAGCATCTTCTAAGGCTTTACTAATGGTATCATTCTCAGCCACCATCCCATCTATATCCCCCATTTCAGATTTCATTTCAGTTACTAAAGAACTGCGCTCTCCCAATCGGCGATTTATCTCCTTACGGATTTTGTGAGTGTCTTCAGAAAATTTATCAAAGTCCTCCTCCGACTCCACAGGAGTATTCAACATAGAACCCCACAACTCATCCAAATCATCATCAGTCAAATCTTCCAAGTCAATCTGTTGTTTAACATTGATGCTTCGACCCTCTGCCGCGAAAACTTTAGGCATCCAATTACTATCCTTCTTTAATCCAGAAAGAAGTCGGTTTTTAGGAGTGGATTCTTCAGCGAAGATGGTGGGAGTGTATGGGCCGTATTCGACAATCTTCCTCATACCTCTGATTCCCTTTCCTCTTTCAAAGACAATAAACTTC
>TARA_R110002020_G_scaffold198231_1_pt1 | contig 16566 bp, 18 predicted proteins | sample TARA_R110002020 | Tara Oceans TARA_R110002020 (sample SAMEA4396489) | marine metagenome | biome: Westerlies Biome; feature: [MES] marine water layer (ENVO:01000295) within the mesopelagic zone...; material: water (ENVO:00002006), including particulate matter (ENVO:01000060) such... | reverse complement strand
ATCGGTTTGTCTTTTGGTTAGTTTCTTTGTTTTCTTTTTAGCCTTACCACCTTTTTTGTATTCTTCTCGCATAGTGTTTAATTCCTATAAAAAATATGTTCATCTATTCTTACAGTTTGTGTCATACTCTTAGCCCATGAGGGATTTATTGCGTGATGATGATAGTGTGTCGCGCCATCAGTAATATCAAATCTAAAGGTTTTAGATTCCAGTATAGTTCTAACAAAGTAAGATATTTTAAAATAGGCATCAAGGTTTGCAATGGTGTCGGCTTTCCCATCACAGTACCAGCTAAACTGACACTTGTGTTTTATAGGTAAGTCTCTTTCCTTATACTTTGGTCCTTGAAAAACTACCTCGCATACAGAGTTAGGAAATCTTTTTGAAACAACTCTGTTTAAAGTTACGTCAGCAACTGCCATCCAACCTGCTGTGCTTTCACTACGGGCTTCAAAATAAATATTCTCCGTTAAACACCTTATGTCATCTAAAGCCTCTTCAGCTTTCGCACACGAAAAACTAAATAACATTGAAGAAATAAGTAGCAGTTTAAAAAGTAAGTTCATACCATTCTATTACCATACCCCACGGAATAATCATGGGGGTGTTGATAGTGTTTCCTTCTATTTCTGGAGATTTACTTTCTTTGTACAGGTCTGTAGCAAGTACAATACACTCTTCTGTCGTATTGATTAAGTATCCTATTGTTTTTCTAATAACAGGAGAAAGTTTTTTAGCCTCTTCAAATGTATAATCTTTTGTGTCGATCCATGCATCACCCCATTTTACTTCCACTATGGGGAGGTCTATCATTTTTTACCTTTTGGAAAGCCTTTCTTCATAGCGGCATAACTCTTTGGGCTTATAGTCGATTTCTTTTTAGATCGACTGATACCTTTCTTTTTTCTTTTATTTATATTTGCGTACAGTCCCTGTTTCTTTTTCATTATTTTTTCCCCATAAACCTAGCAGCACCACGAAAGCCAAAGCTGGCGGCTACAATAGTTCCTAACATATATTGATACCACTCAGGGCAATTACTGAGAGCAAGAAAAAAATTATTCACTCGTTCTTCTTGCCCAAAGAGTAATAGAATGAGCGGCAGCGTAAACACCACAGTAAGCCACTCATCTTTCCACGAGCCTTCACTCGCTTTAGCTTGAGTAATGTCCCAATCAATTTCCCCAGTAGCTTGCTTTTGCATGACAACAGCCTCGGCTTCTGCTTTAGCTATCTTTACTCTGGTATTGGCCTTTATCTTTTCGTTTCGTCCCTCTAGCCAGTTAGAAGCTATAGATCCTATTGGACCTAGTATTGCATTAAGAAGCATTTTCTATCTCCTGCATTAATAAATATGATTGTTGTTCTTCAAATAAATCTCTGAAATCTTCAAGTTTCATAAAGGCTATACCGTTTCGGTTCTGATGTCTCGCATATATTCTATATAAAACTTCGAGTTGATCTTCTGTATACAAAATCATTAATAACTCCACACCCAAGGTCTAGGTCTTTCGGCTGTTGTTTCTATGTCATCTATGTGTATAAATCTAGAGTCTCCTTTTTGATTCACTCCAATGCCTGTAAACCCTGCACTGAGAGCGCCTGAGAGAAGCTTGTAGGCGTTTTCTCCATTCACTGATAGGTCGAGTGCTCTACCTGTTGTATGTGCTCCTGGAGAGGCTTTACGGGCTTCTATGGGATGCTCCGCGCAACGGTAGCCAGAAGTCACGATAAAAGGAAAGCCTAGTTGTTCACGTAAAGTTTCTACTTTACTCATAAATTCTTCGTTAATACCATCTTGATTACAGTGACTACACCTTAATTCAAGATCTGTAAAATATTTAAAAGGCATTCGTTCTCTCCTCTCTTAGAACTCTAAAGTATTAATTAATGACTTGAAGATCTGTCGTGATCCTCAATTTCTTTTTCTAATTCTTCAAGCTTTTCTTCTAAATCCTCTATTTCTTCTTTAAGATAAGTTATGTTGATATCTTGTACAGCATCATCTGGTAATGCACCTAGTTCACCTCTAGGCCATTTGATTCTAAATTCTGTGTTCATCCCACTTGCGTCTTGCATACGAACTACATCTAATTCTAGTTGTGATATTTTACTCTGTAAAGAAAAGTAAACAGTAGCAATAGCCATTATCATTATGACAATCCCAACTAACGTCTTCATGTCCAAATTTACTTTACCTGTTTCTGATATATCTATTCCCTGTTCCACACTACACTCCCTCTGTTTATTTTATTATTTTTATTTTAAACTGCAAAGGAACTCCCACAACCGCAAGTTGTTTGTACATTTGGATTCCGAATAACAAACTGTGACGAGAAGGGGTCAGATGAGTAGTCTATTTCAGACCCATCTAAATACTGAAAGCTAAGTGGGTCTACAACAAGAGTGATTCCGTTTGTAATAACTTCTGTATCTTCGTCATTTTTAGAATCAAACGTAAAGCCATACTGAAAACCTGAACATCCTCCGCCCTGTACAAAAACTCTGAGATTTGTTTCGTCTTCTTCTACTGCCTCACCTTCTGTTAAAATCTCTTTAACTTTGTTAGCCGCAGCGTTATGAAATATTAAGCTCATTTCTTTTTTCCTTAAAAAAATTTTCAAGTTTTAAAATTATAGAGTTTAAAAAATCAAAAAACATTAGTAAGCTCCTTTATAAATGTTTATTTTATCATAATATAAATAACGTATGCCAAGCCACCAACTAAAGCAGTACAAGCGGATAAGGCTAATGAAACAAACACGGCGTTAAAGAATGCGTCAATACGTTCTTTCTGGGCGTATACCGCTTTCTTACGTTCTTCTCTTATCTTACGCTCCATAGCAAGTAATTCATTCCAAGTCTCCATTCCAAACCGCCACAAGATTAGCTCTCTAACCTGCCGCCGCATCTCCATTGCCTTTTGTTTCGCTACTACAGAGTCAATTGCCTCCTGCTCTACCGACTGAGAATTTGTAATCTTCTTAAACAGTGGAGGTTTCTTAGACCGTTGCTCTACCCTGTTAATGTCACTCATGGCCCCAAACCAACTTCCTAGTTGCTTGGTCATGTCCTCTATCTCTCTTCCGGTTTCTATGCCCCGCTTTAAAGCTCCAAAGGCTTTAGAAGCTGCGCTAAGGGCTACTCCAATCGTAAGAGGATCCATGATCTATCTCCCCTGTATATTTTTTTTCAATCCACCTAATACTGAACCTTTTCTTTTCTGAATAAAAGACCCTCTCGCAACTGTTGAGCGTTTTAAACCGCCCAATACTTTACCGCCTTGTATAAATCCTAAGCGTACAAGAGGGTCTACTTGTCCACCACCTGTAAAGCCTAGTCGTTTTAAGGGGTCTTCAAACCCTGCCGTATCGCTATAGGGTTCTCCTGTCATTTTATTTATACGCTCAGAAGGATTGTCAGGTACTTGAGGCACAGGATTTTTTAAAGTTACTTCGCCACCTAAAGTAAACTCTAACCTATCAAATTCTTTAAAAGATATTTTGTCTCTTGCAATTCGAGAACGCTCTACTTCTTCTTCCTCCACGGGTTGAAGTTTAAGACCTCTTAAATACCTATGAAAGTTTTGTAGTTTTCTATTATTTTCCGCAGCTTTTGTTTTATCATCTGCTCGTTTAATTATGTCTCCTAAACGGGCGCTCGTAAGAGTATCCGGTCTAAATTTACCTCGCATTAAAAATTTACGAGCTTCCTTACCTCTTAATCCCGCTTCCCCTAAAAGATTAAAAATTTGAGAATTTTTAAAACCAATATTTTTCATAGCTTCAATTTGCCTAAATAACTCTTGAGAAGCTGTATATTTTTTTGCTTGAGCTACGCTGTACTCGTCAAAATATTCTTCTCCTTCTTTTCCATATCTAGGTAAAACTCTACCAATCTCATAGTTAACAACACGATTGTATTTTTTAACGTGAAACTTAAAGTTTTCTTCGGGTTTATATTTACGAAAATTAATACCAGAAAGCATTTCAATTGTTCTAGACGTTAAACTTCTTTTAAGTCCCGTACTAGGATTTGGTGTTTCAAATATAGCTTCCGCGTATTTTTTACCGTCTAAAATAAAACCAGGAGCTAATGCTTTTGATACGTGTTGCACAGCATCCAGAATAGATTGACCGTAATTTTCTTTGTCTTCAAAAATTTTTCTACCTTCTGATGTTCTTCCCTTCTCATCGTGTGCTGCGTAGTAAAGGTCGCCCATAAGTTCTGAAAACATAGCCTCGTCCGTAAAAGGCTGAACAAATGCTTTTACAGATTCTAGTACTCCACCTACCATTTTTTCGTGTAATGCCTTACCACTTATTTCTCCTACAGAAAACTCTCTGTGCACCGCCCAAGCTATATCTTTCCACACATTATAAGAATCTATATAGGTTGGTTCGTGTACAAACATCTCTCCATCTTCACCACGCAAAATTTGTTTGTTATGATTAAGAGAGTAGCCTTCAGCGTTTGTTTGAAGACCTTCATTTTCAATTTCAGTAAATCCAAGTGCTTTGTAACCAAAACTACCTCCAGCATACCACCCTAAATTTGAAAATGAAAACCCGGCTAGTCTTTGAAGTCCTCTAGCTCTAAGTACGGAATTACCAGACTTTATTTCTTTTGCTGCTTGCGTGAGAATGTTAGCACTAGTTCTTGCAATTTCGGCAGGAAACGCTACAAAGTTACCTAAAGGCATTTCTCGTAGTGCTTTAATACCTTGAGTAACTCTATCGTAGTTAGGCATAGTATTTTTTATAAGTTCAGCAGCTTCTAATTGTAGTAACTCTTCTGTCCAAGAAGCATCACCTTTATGTGCTTTACGAAGAGTAGCAAGCTCATTAAAAAACCCATTCATTTTAAAAAAATCATCTGTTGCCATGTAGATTTGTTCTGGCCTATTTTTTGCAAGCCTAGCTACTTCGGCTGTTTTGCCAAGCCTAGTATCTGGTTGTCGTTTAGCATAATCTTCAATTCTTGCAGCCCATTGAGAGGGTGTCGTTTCGCTTGCTATATCAAGAAGCGCCCTAGCTTCGGAGGCCCTAACAGAAGTATTTATAACTCCTAACCTTTGAAGTCTTTCGTATAGCTCATCAAAAACTTTATCGCCTCCCTCTCCTATTTCATTTCTAAGAACTTGAAAATTTAAACGCCCATTTTTAAGAGGGTTTAACCCGTTAGCTACTCCAAACTGAAGACCACCTAAACCATTACGCAAGTGTGTAGTGTGGTCATAGACAGTTCTCATTTGTTGTTGAAGCCCCTTTGCTCCTATAAATAATTGAAAGGCACCTTGATTTTTAATGCCCCCACTAAAATATTTTGCTCCAAGCCCAAATAGCGAAAGATGAGTATCCTCTAAATTATTAATGGACCTTACTAAGTCTTTAGTTGTGTATTGTCCGTCTAGTGCAGACCCAGTACCTTTAATTTTTACATTAAAGTTGTCTGTTACATGGTCACTAATATATTTTACAGACGTATAAGCTTTACCGCCTGTAGCATCATCATAGTATTGTTTAGCAAGTTTATTTACTTTCTGGTTATTTGCAATAACATCTAAATTCTGCCAATTTTCTTTTGTAGGAAATGATAGTAGCTTTTTAGATTTTCCAACTTTTACATAAGTTTTATCAGGAGTTTTTTTAGTTCCTATGTTTACAACTCGTCCAACAGTACCTGCGGGAACACCAAACTCAGAACTATTAATTGTAACATAGCTACCTTTTTGTAAAGTTTCAGTAGTGTCGTCTAGAAAATTAACTTGAGCACTTCTCAATTCTATTCTTGCTTGTGATAAAGCTTCATCATATACTAATGGTTTAGAAGGAACTGAACCTCCAAGCTCCATTAAGCTGTTATAAAATTTATGATTTTCAGTAAGACTAACTGCTTTTTGAACTGTTAATATAATATTTTCTGTAGGGCTTTCAATTTTTCCCATTAGATTTTCTAACTCAGGAAGCATTTCTTTTCTTTGTTTTAAAAACTTTCCATTTACTTTTTTCATTTTAGAAAGGTAATCATGGTAGTTTGCTAAATCGTCTTTATTTAAAAGTTCAGCTATATAATCAACAGCTTCTGCTCTAAACTCATTAAGTGTTTCTGCATCAATATTCTTTTTTGAACCTACCTTAGCCGCAACAATAGCATCTTCTGCTGCTTGTATTGTAGAATCACTAGGAGTCCAATTAGCATCTTCATATAATCTGTAAGATTTTCTCATATAACTGCCCATGTTTGCAGAAATAGATTCTCGAACAACTTCCGACCCTATATTAGAATCTAAAATAGTTTTAGATAAAGTATCTATAGCTCCCCGAGCGTCTGCAATTTCTGTTGCTATCTCATTAGAAAACCCATACGGTTTTATTGTAGCAATTTCAGAAGCTACCTCTGTAGAAAAACCATTATCTTTTAAAAATTTTACAGTGTCAGGTTTAGACTTATCTCCCATTAAAACTTTGTTTTTATCACTTATTCTAACAAATTTAGAAGCTAAGACATCAGAAAAACCGTATTTTTTTATTAAAAAGCTTTTCATGCTTGTGCCAGTTAAATATTTTATTTTTTCACTGGGGCTTAAATTTAGCATTGTCTTATCAGTTAAAGCTCTACTTACATCATCAACTATATTTTCTTCAATCGCATTATCCATAAATCGTTGAAGGCGATTAGCCACATGACCAGCATGAGAAACAAGTCGTTTTTGATTTGAAATTGCGTCTTCTTTAGCTGTACGTCCTTCTTTGGATAAAAAACCTCTCGATGAAAAGTAGCGTTGTTTAACCCATGATTTTATGCCGCCTAGTCCTCCTGAACTTTGATTAATAATTTGAGCTACACCTTCTGCTGTATCTTCAGCCACTTCTTTTACTTTTTCTACTATCGGAGAAGGATTATCTTTTAATTGCTCTTTAGCTTCTCCCAACAAACTGCCTACTACTTTATCATAATCTTCAGGAGTTGTTGGAGTTTCTTTTCCTCCAAGTACTGTTTTAGAGTGTCTCGTAATATCAAAAGGTTTAAACCCGTACCTAACTAATCCTCCAATACCTGCTGTAAGTAATCCAGATGTTACAGCTATCTTAGCTCTGTTAAAAAGAACGTCATCTGCTTCATCGGCTGCTAAAAATTCTATAAGTTCTGGTGGCTCATCCATTAAATCTTCAGCAATAAAATTAAATAAATTATTATCGGGGTCAGCTAATACTTGTTCAACAGTTTGTTCGGCTATTACACCTTTAGTAATGTTTCCATACTTAGCTTTTTGTAATTTTGATACTTTACCTAATGCTTTAAATACTACTCCACCACCAACTAAATACGAAGCTACGTCTAATACCATACCTCCGCCTGTTTCGGGCCTTAAAACTTTACCAGTTTCAGCGTCAATAATATCTTCACGTTCTAAACCAGGAACATACTCAGCCATGTCTCCTCTCCACTCAGAGTAAGACTCATCATAGGCTTCTTTATCTTTTTGGAATGGACGCACAAGTACATCACTACCTAACTGAGCGATACCTTCTAAAGTTGAAAAGCCAACTCTACCTACGTCCGTTAAAAAAGACTCGTCTTCGGGAGGTTCTTCAGACACAGAAGTAAACTTAGGTTTTCCTTCTAGTTCATTTACTTCTTCCTCAGTAAGTTCTCTGATGTCAAAGGCACCTGTTTCAAAGTTAAAACTTTTGTCAACATGCTTACCAGTAGTAGCGTCGTATATTTTCATTTATTCTACTTGATTATTAGATAATAAAGAAGGTACAGCCAGTATCTCGGAAACAATACCCTCTCTTTTCTTAATATAGTCTAAGTTATATTTTTTATAAAGACCTACGTGACCTTCTTCTTTCCAAAGTTCATGTACCTTTTCGTTAGTTGCAATAGCTACAGCTAATTTTTCTTGATTGTCGCTATACCACGTATTTATTTCTCTCGCTTCTTTAACATCGGTTATATCTTTTCCTATTTCTTTTAAAAGTTCTTTAGAATCTTCAATAGGCATTCTTCCACCAACCTCTTGTCTTATTTCTGCTAAACTTGGACCCCATTTAAATTCTTCATTTATCTTACGTTCCTTAACTGACGTTGTTTGGCGACCCCGTCCTCGTACAACAGTTTCTACGGTTGTTTTATTTTCAAGAATATTATCTAAAGTTGAAACCTCAAACTCTTCAGCTATTTGTTCGTCACGTTTTCGTGCTTCTTCTTCAGCTTTACGTTGTTCTTCAGTTAAGTTAGCTTGTCTCTTTTGTTCATCAATCTCCGCTTGCGCTTTTCTTCTTGCTTCTGTTTCACTCAAACGCTCATCAGCATTTGGAGTTGCATCATATACCTTTTGTTTCTGTTCTGGCGAAAGAAGTCCACGTTCTTTTTCCCATTTTTCATATACTTTCGCGTTTACCTCATATTGTCCGTTTGTTAAATTAGCCTCTGGATTTTGAGTAGGAACGTTACCGTCAGTACGTTTATATCCAATTGGTAACGGCTTTCCATTTGCATCTAACTCTACTAGTCCTGCCTCTAATGCTGCACTAATTTCACTATATTTTATTTTAGCTAATCTGTATTTGTCAATAAGATCTTCTACTTTGCTTGGGTCTGTCATCACATCAGCTAAACTTGTTCTATAAGCAGCTTCCGAACTTGCCCATTTACTATTAAAATCTATTATTTGTTCTTTTCGAGCTTCAGAATATGTTGGAACAAAGCTTTCTTTATTACTACGAAAATTAGATATTTGTAGTGAAATACTTTTTGCTATATTATCTAGTTTTTTTCTACCCACCTTATCAGCAAAACCTTCTGTTCCTACAAGAGCACCTAAATTAAATATATCTATTCCTTCGTATTTTTTTGATAAATCCTCTACAAAAGCCCGTGATTTTTTTTCGGAATAAGCCTTTCCTGTTTGAAGCGAAGCTAACTGATTATCTATCAAGTCATACTTTGCATTAAAAACTGCTGAGTCTATTGTTGTTGGTATTTCGTCACCAGTTCTCTCAAACTTAACCTCAGATTTTCCAGTTACTGCGTTAAACGTCCTTACATTTACTCCCTCTGCCTTTACGAAATTACCATCGTCATTTCTGTAAGGTTTTGTACCTTGAGTAACTGATATTGTTTCAAAGTTTGAAAGGTCTATTTTTGCAAACTCGTCCTGTACAGCAATTAGTGAAAGAGCCTTTGCTGCGTCTGTTGGGTTTCTTGTTGTATGAAACTTATCCCAAGCATTAGATAATGCTAAGTTACTTTGAAATTGTGTAGAAGCTTTCCAAGTAGCAAGTGATTGGTTCACTAGGTCTTCTTCTGATTTCCCACCAATAAAATTTGAAACTGACCCTGCCCAATTAGTCGCTAGTTTACTATAGCCTTGTCGTCTTGTTCTTTTTTGGTCTATAGATTCTTGTGGCTTAGTTGATGATAATTCTACTAGTTTGTTGTACTGATTTCTTAGTTTACCATTATCAGCGTCGAGTTGGGCTTTTGCTAAATTAGAAACTACAACTTTATACGCTTGTGTTCCGTGGACATCTTTAAGAACTAATGGTTTTTTTTCACCGTCTACGTCTATATATACCTCTCCTTGAGCTAATTTTGTTTGTAGGTTTTGGTCAATTTGTCCTTCCATAAATATCTCTGCGACTCTTTCAGGCGAATGTCCTTCATTTATTCTTTGTTTATGGGTGTTGAAAAAAACATCTGCCTGACTACGTATTGAGTCAAGAGGTTGCGCTTCTTTTGCTACTCTATTTTGCCACACTCTTTCATTTTCCTCATATGGCCTGTCAAAAACACCCCCAATTGCTTTAGTTGTTTGGTCAACTAATGGCTTTACAACCGCACCAACTCCAGATGATATAAGAGTTGGAAGTATATATTTTTCCCAGTAATCGGGTTTTTCGCTTTTTGCTTTTGCTCGGTTCATTGCCGCAAAAGCTCCGTATGTTCCTAGTGCCATTTTAAACTCCTATTTGTCTGAAGGTTTTTGCATTAAAGAGGGGGCGTTTTTTATTACTTCATCTAAATTTAAATCTTCATCGTTTTGTGGATTTTCAATAGATTGTAACTTATCTCTAAAAGGATTTGCAGAACCTTTCATAGTTTCTTTTTCATCATCATCATCGTCGTAAGTCCAGTTGTCTAAATCATCTGGGTCATAACTTTCATCTGGGTCGTTTACAATTTTAGCCCTAATGCCTTCACGTTCTGATAGTCCTAAAAGTAAATAAGCAAGAGGTTCTGCTAACAGTAACATTAAGTCAGGATTAAGAACTCCTTCTTCAAAAGCATTTAAAAGTATTCCTTGCACAAGGTCCATAACAGGAACACCATCAGCTAACGCATCCATTATAACATTATAAGTCCCGTCTTCTAAAATTATATTCGTAAAGTATTTAACACCTTCGTCTTTTGTAGTAACCAAAGGTGGTCGCTCGTAAGCAGCAGGTTTATCGGGGTCTTGAGTTAAAGATTGCCCTGGGATTGGCCTGTCTGTTTTACTTGCAAACTCTTCAATTTGTTGTTCACTTATTGCCATTTATAATTTCCTTGTGTGCGTGTCGTTTTATATTAACCATAAACAAAAGAACCACGAAAAGAAGGAGGTTTTCCGCTTGCACTTTGTCGCATTACTCTTGACCATTCATTTCCAGTGTAACTTTCGTCGCCTAAGTAAGAGTCGTAAAATTGCTTATTGTTAGAAAACGAGTTCCAATCTACATAATCAGCATGTCCTAAATAACGAGCATCAAACCCTGTTTCGGTTAATGGAGTTCCACTTCCTCTAGAATCTGTTTCCATTGCTATTCTGTCTGTACTTCCTCTTTCTAACAAGCCTAGTCTAAAGTCTTTTTCGCTTGCTCCCTCTCTTTGTGCAAGTTTAGTTACTTCGGTAACACCATATTGTGAAGCTACAGAGTGAGTACTTGGTCTTCCTTCTGCAAAAGGTTCAACTACGTTTTGCGATATAAAGTCTTTCTTTTCTACTGTTGATGGTAATTTATCAGTTCCTTCTTCTACTGCCGATTGAAATTTTTGAAAGTCGTTTGCATTTTTTGTATTATATTTTATATCTCTTTCAACTATGTCTCCTTTTCGCCCTCCAAAAAGACCTCCATCTTCTTGAAGCTTATATTTTTGTACATCAGGAGCATACTCTGGACCTCCAGGCATAATATCTCTAGCAACTCTTGCAGTATCTGATAAATTTCCCCATGTTCTTTTAGCTCCTGCTTGGAACCGATTTGCTGCATTTTCAAGAATACCTCCCGCTTGGCCTGATATAGATGCTTGACCAGTAATAGGATCTATAAGTGGCGCTTTAAAAGCTCCGCCACCCATTTTAGAACCTATGGCTCTTGCTGTATCTGTAACTGTACCTACCACGGTATCTGTAATAGTACGAAAACCACTTATTCCAGAATTTGCAGTCTTTGCAGCCGTTGTGAGAAGAGCATGGCTTACTTTTGCAACACCACTTAAAGCACTTTGCCCCGCCGCAACTTTACCTACACCTGCCATAAAACCACTACCAAGTTGCGTTAAACCTTTTAAAGCTACATTTGCTATTCCTGGCATAATAAACATCATACCAATTTGTCCAAAAATTCCTAGCTTATTCATAAATTTACCAAAGCCTTTAAATGCTTTTTTAATAAGTTTACCAATACCTTTAAAAACTTTTTTAATTGGTTTAAATATTTTTCCTAAAAGTCCCATGATGTTCTCCTAAATGTTTTGACCAAATATTATAAATTCAAGTGAATCTGCTAATGGTTGAACAATCGCTCTTTCTTTTTTCTTCATTAGCTCTGTATTACCGTAAATAGCTGATAATATTTGCATAGCTCTTTCTGCTTTATTTTGAGAAGTTTGCTGATTAAAAGCAGCGTTATCCCTTAAAGACTGCCAAACAAAGTTTTGTTCTGAAGCCGATAAATTAAAAGCGAACTGAGCCGCTTGTTGATTTGCAGCATTATTAGCAGCCGTCTCAAGTGTATTTGCTTTTCTTCTCCAAGTTACATTTGATTGTTCTACAGCTTGTGCATTTGTAGCATTCCAAGAGTTAGTTCTAAACTCTAACTCTCTATCATATTGTTCTATTTGAACAGCTAATTGATTATTAAATCTAGACGCTTCTAGCGTATTTCCTGCATTTATAGCAGAAACTTTATTTGCTTCACTTGAATTAAACTGTGTCATTGCGTTAGCTTGTTGAGCGTTAAATTGTTCGAGCTGTTGCCCAAGACTTGCCATAAACTGATTCGTTTGGTTTTCAGAAGTAGCATTAAATTGACTTGCAGCATTAGTAGCTGCTTGGTCTGATAGTAACCTTTGCTGTTGAAGCTGTTGGTCTAGGACTGATGCTTGTTGTTTATTATTAAGATTAGCCATATCCATCTGTAAAAAGTTTTGAGCATTTTGTATTCTTACTTTTGTTTTTGCGTCAGCAGTTTGCATATCCATTGCAGCAAGTGTTGTCGCGTCTTGCATAATTGCTTGCTGTTCAGCGTTAAAATCTGATACGGTCATTGTCTGCATAAACTTACTGTTAGTTAATTCGACCTGTTGTGCAGCATTAAATTTTGTTAAGTCTATATTAGCAACTCGTGCCGCATTCTGTACGGCTGTTTGCTGGTCAACATTTAGTTGTGCTAAACCCATCTGTTGTGCAATATTTGCTTGAAGTTTATTTGTCTCTAAAGTTTTATTTAGATTTGCAAGTTCTGTTTGTTGGTCAACAGTAAGCTGTTCCGAAGCTGCTTGGTTTAACGCCGATAAATTAGCTAACCGCATTTGTTGGTCGTTACTTAGATTTGCTTTTCGCATGTCTTGTGTAAAGGCAGCATTTTTAGCCATAAAATCAGAAGCCACTTGAAACTCTGCAAGCCTTGCTTGATTCTCAGCAGCTTGGTCTGCTCCTGCACGTTGAGCATCTATTTGAAGATTTGCCATCTCTATTTGCTGTTCGTTACCAAGATTCTGAGCAGCCATCGCTTGTCGGCTTTGAAGATTTAACGTAGCAGATTGCTGAAGATTTTGTAAATTTTGAAGGCTTGTTTGCTGCTGCTGGTTTGCAGAAAGCATTGTAGCGTCCTGCCTAAACTGGCTTTGAAGCGTTGCCATCTGTTGAGCATTTGCAGCCGACTGAGATTCAGCAGTTTGCCGATTTGCAAGGTTTGCCATTCGACGTTGCATATCTTGAGTAGCTTGCGCGAGATTTGCTTGCTGCTCATTTGATAAGTTCTGTGCTGCTCGTTGCTGTAAAGCCTGTGCATTACTTTGAGCCATAGGCATTGCGCTTTGAATAATAGCATTAAATAAAGCATCTCGTCCTACCGAAGAAACAGATAATCCTCTTTCTGCCATTTGTTGATTTACTGCGGTAACGGCTGGTCTTGCCCAAGCTGGCGTTTGTCCTTCATCCATTCCAGCAAGTAAAGTTTCTATTTGAGAAGATACCAAAGCTTCTGTAGGTAACGCTGCAACGGCTGCTTGTACTTCTACAGGCTGATTGTCCATTTGAGCTTCTACTGAAGCAGAGTCTTCTACAATCGCTGCTGCAACATCAGGAGGTAAATCTCCTGTTTCTGCAATCATAGTTTCTGCGGCGGCTGTAGCGGCCTGACCAGTAACCTGTCGTTGCTGTGCTGCTTCGTAGCCAGCTAAAGCAATAATCTCAGCAGCAACTCCATCATCAGCAGGGATTCCTGTTATTGCTTCTCGTTGTTGTTTTTCAGCATCAGCAGTAGTCGTTACTTGTACTTGTTCTCCTGTAACTCTATCTATTTGTGAGCGTATGTCTTCACTAAAATCTACAGCTTCTGCTTGTGCAGCAGCCTCTTGTTGAGCATCCCTAGTAGCTGCTTCAGTAGTTGTTAGCTGCGCTTCTGCGGCTTCTCCTTCTCTTGTTACTTGCCCTTGTGCGGCTTGTGTAGGGGCTAAATCACCAGCCAGTACAGCATCATAATCCGCAGCAGTTACTGGAGCTTGTTGAGCAGCTTGGGCGGCCTGTGCTTCAGTTGTGTCAATCGTAGTAGCTACAACATCATCTGGACGCTGTAATGGGCCTCGCTCAGTAATTTGCTGTATATCTTCGTCTGCGCTTATACCTTCTTCAACATCTAATTTATCTACATCAATAGATATATCAGGGCGAGCAGTTGCTGTTTTAATAACAGATTGCTCTGGAGTACCTTCTCTTGTAACCGTTGTAGAAGTTCCTTGGGCTTCTACTGGTGTACCTGTGTCTGGTGTACCTGTTTCGTCTGTAGATCCAGTAGTGCTTGGTGTAGAAGTCTGGTTCGTTATAACACTACCTGTTGCGTCTGTAGATCCAGTAGTTCCAGCAACATCAAACTTTGCATTAAGTCTTGCCTGTTCTTCCGCAGCAGAACCTACTTTAAACTTATCTTTTTCTTCTTGAGCTAGTTTAGCCCACTCAGCAACACTCATTCCACTGGCTTGAAAAGAAGCGGCATTTGCCTGTGCCTGTGCTCCACTAACAAATGGTTTTCTTTTACCCACGTAGCCGCCACCGCGATAATCTTTTCGTTTTTTTAAAGCTCTTTGTCTTGCCATTTTATAATGTCCCTGTTATTATATAAGAATAGTAACTACTGTCGTTGCACAGCCTATAACAGTTGCTATAACAAACCAAGCTAGTTTTTCCCATCTATCAGCATGTTTTTGAGTTGATGTTTTTAATTCACGAAGTTCGATAGCAGCTTCAGCCCATCGCTCACCACATTCTTTTTCATGTTTTGCAATTCGTTCTAGGGCCGCTAATGCTATCTGTTCTACATTCATTAAACAGGCTCATTGTCACGTAAATAAATATCATTAGCCCCACCTGCTATTTTAGTAGGAGCTGGATTTTCAATATCATTAGCTCCCCCACCAACTGGAGTTACTGCTGAAAGATAAATAGATGTGCTTGCTACTTTAGGTACTTCTGGTGAGTAAATATCATTAGCCCCACCTGAAATAACTGTAGCAGGAGGATTAGGTCTATCCATTGCAGACGGTTGTGTACCGCTTTTTGGATAAGGGAATTTTTCTCCGTTCATTTTAGGCATCTTGTATCTCCTGTAATCAATTAATTAAAAAATAAAACTTTGACATTACCTGCAATAATAAAACAACAGGTTGTAATATGAAGCAAAACCCAAGCTGATCTTACAAAAGCAACTTTATCTGCTTGTCGTTTATCCGAAAACGCTTTATTACCTAGTGCTCTACACCAAATTCTCCACATAGCTACCAAGGAGTACCTACTGTTTTTGTGGGAGCCTTTGCAAGAGCAATATCTTTTTTGACAGCATTTTCTAAAAGTGTAACTTCATTAGAACCTAACTTACTTTTTACCCACGCTAAAACATTTGCTTCTGTAACATTGTTGTAAGTTATAAAGTTGTCATCATCTTTACTATCTAATCTAGTAAACACCGTTCGTCTAGCTGAGTAGTCTCCATCAACTCCATAGATAGTGTATTTAACTTCATTGATGCACCCATCAGAAGCTGTGCTCTCACAATTTCTAACTTTCCAAGTTATTGTAGCTGCCATGTTATTTTCTCCTAAAGCGTTCTACTAAGCATCTTTTAACTGCTGATCTGTGGGTTTACTTAATGAAGGATGGTTCCATTCCGCAATATAAGCTCCTTTACCGTCACTATTATCTTGCAATTTCATAATATCCACATCAGCTAAATCTGCATTTGTTAATGAAGGGTGTACTTTTTGAATTTTAATTCCTAACTCTGAAGGCATAATTTTTCCTATCCTTAAATTTTAATTAATAACTTTATAAACATACTTTTTTATCCTGTTCTACTAATCAAAGCTGCGGACATTTGAGTATGAGTAGCTCCTGCTATTCCAGTTACTCCAGTATCTTCAGAAGTGACTCTAACAAATAGTTCAAGATAGTCGTCTACTCCATCCATATAAAGTATTCCAGCCGCATTAATCGCAGATGCGTATAGGTCTTCATTAGTTGTTCCCGGTATAACAGCTCTATTTCTTGCATAAACACTTGATGCGCTGCCATTTTTATATACTGATAAAATCTGGTCATAAATATCTTGATTTGATAAATCAAAAAATGTAGCGTTAACTTGATAGTAGCCTGGAATTAATGGTGTATAACGATAATTAGTAGAATTATCAAAATAACCTCCTACATCAAAAACCTCAGAATCTAAAGTTATTTTTGTAAATGTGTCGAGTGCTATGCTTCCTTGATTACCACTTAACTGAGCATGAAATACAGGATTAGGTGTAAGAGGCATTAAATTAAACTGAACACCTTTGTCAGCCACATGCGTTAACGTAACATCTTGGTCTGCTCCAAAACTTAAAACTGCGGAATCTGAATCAAGTTTTAAATCATTAGTAAGCCACAAGTCTTGGGAACTATCAAAGTACCCTGCTGTTGTAACTACACTAGTTTCTCCAGTTGCTTTATTTAATTCTGTTTCAAATAAAATTTTACCTGCTACGCCATCAATTTCAATTCCTGCGGCTTCATCCGTAGAGTTTACTGCGGTACTGTGC
>TARA_R110002020_G_scaffold388646_1_pt1 | contig 16608 bp, 7 predicted proteins | sample TARA_R110002020 | Tara Oceans TARA_R110002020 (sample SAMEA4396489) | marine metagenome | biome: Westerlies Biome; feature: [MES] marine water layer (ENVO:01000295) within the mesopelagic zone...; material: water (ENVO:00002006), including particulate matter (ENVO:01000060) such... | reverse complement strand
TATGTTATACGGAATGAAAGTTTCTACACCGGGCCATGATGCTAGGTTTGCTCCTGAAAATAAATTATTAATAAATACTGCAAAGAATTTTCTATGGCCCTCATTTAGAGTATATATTGATGATTCTCAAACATGGGGAACGGGAGCATATAGTAAAGTTCAATTTGAATCAAAAAATAGAGCTAATGTTGTTGACGAATATGATAATAATTCAGATATTGATTATACTAATGATTATTTTATAGTTCCATATGATGGAATATACCATTTTAATTGTAGTATTTTATTTGAAGATGCTCAATCTGAAGAAGTAGATATCGGAGAAACAGTTAGTCAAATCTTATATATTGATTCTAATGGCAATGGAAGTTACTCTGATAGTGATGATGAATTAATTATTACTGGAAATGAAGTTCAACATGTGAACTTAACAGCTGATACATATTGGTCTGCGAGATTGGCAGCTGAATGTAAATTATCAGCTGGTGATAAAGTACAATGGGCAGTTTATAATAATTGTGGTGCTACTGTTGAACCTTATAATCAAGCTACAAATGATACTAAATACAATATGCTTACAGGACATTTAGTATGTTTAACATAGTTGTATTATAATGTATCTAGCAATAAATTTTAAATGTATCTTTGGAGATAATTATGCCTAAAAAACCTACAATAGTTAAGAAGCAAAAAAAGATAGAACATAAATCCATAAAGGATTTTCAATCTAAATATGGTGGAGACTTTAAAAGCAAAGGAGAAAGAAGATATGCTTTAGGCAAGACTATTACACAAGAAGCTGAAAAAGTATCAGGGCAAATAGAAGAAGAAAGTACAAAAGCTCAAACTAAAAGTATGTGGACTAGTATAGGTGGGGCATTAGGTGGTCTTGCTTTAGGTCTTGCTACTGGTGGATTAGGATTAACTGGAATAGCTTCATATGCAGCAGCTGCAGGGGCAGCAGGAGCTGGGACTTATCTTGGTGGACATGGAGGTAAAAAATTAGCAGAGAAAGAAACAGGAAAAAGGAAAGATATAAAAGGTGATTTATTTTATAAAAATACAGCTAAAGAACAAACTGAAGCATTTAAAGATTTTGATACAAAACTTAATGAAGGAATATTAAAGAAAAGTTTATATGCAGGTGCTTTAGCTGGGATATCAGCTGCATCTGGAGATATTATTAAAGGTCTTAAAGGATTAAAAGAAAAACAAGCAGTTGCAAAATCAGCAGCTAATCAACAAAAGTTTAATAAAATGTTAGTAGAGACAACTGGTTCAACTCTTCCAGATAAAGTTGCGCAAGCTAAATCAGGAGCTGATTTTATAGCAAAGGCAGATTTAAGTGCAGTTAGTACTCCAGCTGCTGCTACTGAAACTGTTGCATCTACATCTCAAGCAATTGCACCTGAGTCTCAATTTGGTGAAGTTATGGCTTTAGAAAAAGGAGAATTAGCTAAAGCTGAAGCTGCTTTTGATATGAAAATTAGTAAATCAAAGGCGACAGAAATGGCTGCTGATCCACATTTTACTGCAGAAAAAATGCAAGGAAGATATAAATCAGCATATCCAAAAGGTCAATCACTTACTCCTGAAATGGATAAAGTAGTTCCTAATTTATTTGACAATTTTTTGACTGGAGTCAAAGATGAAGCAACTAAGAGAGCTACACAAACTGTACTAGCTAGTGGAGCTTATGGATTATATCAGCATAGACCTGAATTAGAATCGTTAAAAAAGTTTAATATTATAGACCCAAGAAAGATTGTATAGTAATGCCATATCAACCTGATGATTTTAGTAATATTTTTGGTACTGGTGAAGGTCAACTTGATCCAAAATTTGGAGCATATGCGCCTCAATACGATGATTGGCAAGAAACATATATAGAACAAGCTTATGGTTTTGCAGGTCAAGAATATGGAATAGCTCAAGATTTATATGGATTAGCAGGTGAAAGATATGGAATGGCGCAAGATAGAAGTCTTTTTGAACAAAGTCAAAGAGGTGATGCTAGAGGTCAAGCTGAAGAAAGATTAGGTTTTCAATTGGCAGGAATGGAACAACAAATGGGTGGTACTTTGTCTGGAGCTCAAGAACAAGTTTTTGATATACTTGGTCAGGGTGAACAAATGGGAGCTGGTGGTTTAGGTACTAGGTCTGGAATGACAAGAAGAGCAATGAGGAGTATTGAAGGAAGTACAGAAAGAGCATTAACTGGACAAGCTATGACTGGATTAGAAGCAAAATCTCAATATAAATCAACAATGGGTGATATAGCTGCTAGTGCATTTGGTTCTGCACAATCTTTAGCTGAGTCTGGATTAGCTTATGATCAAGCTGGTCTTTCATTAGAAGCGTCTGGAATAGAATATGGTAGAGCTGGAATGGAATATAGTCAATCTATGGATGAATTAGCTCATGATTGGGAAGAGGATATGTATGATTATTTATTTATGCTTGGGGAATTAACAGGCGATTGGGCTGATTTTGGAAATACTGGAAATGATACTAATGATGTAGACGACCCACTAGATGATGAAGAATTTAATGAAGGTGATGAAGGGTCAACTACTGAAGGTAATCATATTCCTTTTAATGAAAATTTTGATCCAAATACATGGGGGCCAGGAAATCCATATTATGACCAAAATCCTGATTTAGCTTATTGGCAAACTGGAGAAGGTTCAGTGGGCGATCAATATGGTGATGATACTGGCAAACCAGATACTGATGATGATCCAGATCCTGATTTAGAACGAGGAGGGCCTTAATTGTGGCGATGTACGAAGGAATAAGTATACCTCAAGTAATTGAATCAGATTTTTCAACTGGTTCTTCTTCTAATATGCTTACATCTATTGGAGTTCCATTATTAAGACATTTTTTAAGAACTGGTTATAATAATGAATTAAATCTTAGAAAAAGTGAAAATGCTTTATATGCTAGTATTTCAAAAGCAGCTACGCAAATGGTAGCTTCACCTGATATACAAAAATCATTAGATTTTTTTAATGACCAAAGAGAAATAAAGTTAGCCGCTGGTGATACAGCTTCTGTTAATATGATTGATGCTAATATGGCTTTAATAGAACCTAATTTAATAGCAACACAAAAGACAGAATCTTTTCGTAATGAGGTTTCTAAATTAGAAGAAGCAACAGATGCTTTAAAAAATAAAGATGGATACGAACAAGGTCTTATTGATTTAGTAAATGAATTAGATGCAAGATATACTGAGTATGAACCTTATATAAAGGGACAGACTTTAAAAAACTTAATTGATTTGCAGACAGATACAAATTTAAAACTAACTGCTGAAATGATTAAGAAAAATATAGATAAACAACCGGAATTAGAGGGTGTTCAATTATTAGATGAAGATGGAAATCATAATTATGTTGGTGAAAATACAGCTCATAGAGCTAGTGTTATTTTAGATATAATTAATAAGGCTACAGCTACAGATGATGTTGATAGAGATGCAATAAGAGTTGGTACAGCAGAATGGAGAAAACTATTAACTGATGAAAAGGTAGCAACAACTAAACAGCTATCAGAAAAAGAAGCAGTAAAAAGTAGCTGGTCTAAAGAACTTGATTTGATGTGGGAACAAATAGATGAACGATTAAGTATTGGAAATGAAGAAATGGAAGAAAAATATGGTGATGTTTTAGGTGACCCTACTGGTGCATTAGCTTTAATGAAGAATGTTAGAAGTTTAGTAAAATCAAAATCAATTAATCCAACTACCATTCAACAATATAGTAATATTGCTTTATCTGAGTTAGCTAAAATTGTAAGTCAAGCAGATGATGTTCCAGCCCCTGTAAAAAAGGTCATTAATAGCTGGAAAGGAAGTTTTTTCAATAGTGGTGATCAAGTAAATGCTAATAGTTTTTATGATAATATAGCTTATTGGGAAGTAGATGCTTACGGAAAATCAAAAGCTGCAGAAGGGTGGGATGAAAATCTTAATATTAGTGGATGGGCTGAAGGTGCTGAAGATAAAAATATAAGAAGTCTTGCAATGATGTATATGAATGTTTTGAAAAAATTAAAAGAAATAGATGTTGCTGGTAGGCAGTTATATCCAGTTGATGGTTATGGTATTCTTGGAAGTCAATTAACACCATCAGGTAGATCAATACAAGATGAAATATTAAAGAGTTTAGTGACAAAACCATCTTAATATAATTTTTTAACGATTATTCTATGGTAAAAATGGAACTACATGGATTATTCAGCTAGAACGCCCGATGAATGGGCAGAACTTTTTGGACAAAGTGATAATGAACTTGTAAAATCATTGTGGGATTCATCTGCTCATTATGATTTAAGAGGGATAAGATGGGATACTGAAGGTGATGAACTTAAACCAATATTTGAAACTCCACTAGACGAAGATACATCAATAGATTATCAGACATCTGCCACAGGGCCTGCTAAAAGAGCCTTAAATATATTAGAATCTGGTATTTTTGATAAGGATAAATTAGAAGAAATATCTCTTTATCATAAGCCTCCTGATTGGGGAGAGCAAGCAAAATACGGATTTCTAGAAAAAACTAAAGAGACACTTGATGAAATTGCTCCTACGTCTACATTAATTAGTCATGAGTGGGGATTACCTAGAGATACTTTTCTTAAAGAAGATTTTGATTTTAAGATTGATCAATTAAAAAAGAAAAGAGATGCATTTGAAGTTGATGTAAAGGCTTGGGAAAAAGCAGGTAAGCCATCATTTATGGGTAGAGCTTATAAAAAACAAGCTGAAGAATTACAAAGGTTAAATGATTTTTTTGAAAGATTGCCAGAAATTACTAATGAAGAAGAATATGAGGGATTAAAGATAATAAGACTAGAGGAATATATACCCGGTGAAACTAAAAAATTAAAAGTACCTCTTTTAGGTGAGTGGCTTCATTCTGATAAAAATCTAACTGCTGAAGATTATGAAAAAGCCAGAAGAAAACAATTAACTCCAGCTCAAGAAGAAGATGAAAAAGAACAAGATGTTGCCTTAAAAGAATTAAGAGGTGTGTATAACAAATGGGAAAAAGCTAAAGAAGATGATATAAGATTTCAAGCTTATGAAAATTGGACTAGGGGTAATACATTAAATTTTTGGGAAAAAGATTTTTATACTGACGAATATTGGTTTAACAGAGTAATGGGAGTTGTTCCATCAATGATGGCAATGGGTTTAGGTACTGCATCTGGAGTAGCATCTCAAAAAGCATTAAGTAAATTTATTAAAAAAGTACCCGGCAAGATTCCTAAAATGATAGGTATGGTAACTTCATTAGGTGCAATGACACCACTTGAAGCAACTCCTCATTTTAAAGAAGCATATTTAGATGGTATTGAGAAGTTTGGCAGTACAGAGGCTGGTGCTGAACTTGCAAGAACCCAAGCAGCTGCATCTACTGCTGTATATCTACCTATTATTTGGGCTACAGAAGCTTGGCCTACATCAAAATTTATGGATGCAGTATTAACTTCTAGTGCTAGAAGAGCAATCAATAGAAATCTTCATAAAGGTATTTATGGAAGAGTTCAAAAGTTTATGTTAGAAAATCCTAACTTAGCAAAAAGAGGCAGTGTTCATCTTCTTGAAGCTGCTAAGCAAGGAGGCAGAGAAGGATTACAAGAGTCTTTACAATATGTTGCTGAACTTGGTGTTAAGATGGGATATAAAGATGAGTCTTTTTCAGAGATGTTTGATTGGCATGAACTATCTGAGAGCTTTACTGGTGGTGCAATTATGGGTGGAGCATTAAGAGGTGGAGTAAGTGCAGTAAAAGGTAAAGAATTATATAAACAAAAACAGATGGAATTTGGAGCTGCTAAAGCTGAGGTTGATCAAAAAGGTAAGCCAGTATATAAGCGAAGTCTTTTGCCAGAAAAAAAGATAGATATAAAAGAAAGTCCTTCAATAAAAAAACCTTCACTTAAAAATTTAATTGACGAAATAGTTTCTCCTCCTACCAAAAAAGTTTTAATGAGTCGTGAAAATATTGTTGATAAAGATTTTAAAGATTTTGTAAAAGAAATAGATACTTTTTCTACAACTGGAAGAATTTTTGAAAAGACAGCTACTATTTTAGATAAAAAAGGTAAAGAATTTTTTGATGATTTACCTATAGATAAACAGAATAGAATCAATAGGTTATTACAAGGTGGATTAGAATCAACTAAAGAAGGTGAAAATATTGTTAAAGCATTATATAATCCTAAAAAAGGAGATAAGTATCTTCCTATAGCTGAAGATATTATTAAAGGAAAAATTAAAGTTTCTTTTAAAAAAGATATAAAAGGTAAAATTACATCAGCAGCAGATAAAACAAGAATAAAGGTTTTAGATTCTGAATATACTGAATCATTATTAAGGGAATATGAAGAAGATATATCTGGATTAACTGCAACAGCAGCTAGAAATGAACTAGGAAAATTAAACCTAGATATTAGTAAAGAAGATATTGAATCATCATTAATAAAAGAATATGAAGAAGGTTCAATAGGAGAAGTAACAGCTGACGAGATAGAAGAAAGCGATTTTATAGAATGGGCCAAACAGCAAACACCAAGTGAAGAAAATGTTGTTGGCAAAAAAGCTGCTGTTATTAATGATAAAAGTAAATTTAATAATCAAGTTGGAACAGTTGTTAAATATGATACTAAAGAAAATAAAGTAAAAATGGAATTTGCTGATGGTCAGACTGCTGTTGTTCCATTTAAACAAATATATTTTACCCCAGAAGAATCTTCTCAAATGGGAGTTACAATTCCAGATGTCGCTGAAGCAACTGTTACTAAAAAACCAAAAGCAAAACAAACTCAATTACAAAAGAATCTTATTAAAGGTATAGAAGAGTCTGGTGTTGATGCTAAAAAATTATCTAATCTAAGTGTTGATGCTTTAAAAGAAACGGCCCGTGGAATTGAAAATAAGAGTCCAAGATTAGAAGCAATATTAAAAGAAAAAGACACAGGTGTTCCAACTGTTGAAAGAAACGTAGCTACAACAAAAAAATTAAAAGCAAGATTAGATACAGTAATGAATATAATGGCAAAAGATGCTGATAAAGGTATTGTTTCTGATCAAAAAATTGCTAATGAAGCTGTTAATATACAAGATAAGATGTTGCCGTTTGCTCTTAGTAGAGAAGGTGTAGCTGATGCTTTAAAGAAAGAAGGTGTCTGGGAAGATTTTAAACCATTCTATAAAAAATCTGAAGTAACAATGGCTGATGCAACTGAAGGCTTTAAAAAAGAAGTCTCAGAAATGGTTGCTGATAAAAAAGAAATAGCAAGACAAAAGGAAATTAAACCTACATTAAAACAAATAAAAGATAAACTTCCTCCAAAGTTTAAGCCAGTCGAGATAAGTAAAATAAGAGCTGATGCTAAAATGAGAATGGCAAAGATTGAAAAGATTGAAGGAGTAACAATAGTTAAAAAAGATTTACCAAAAGGTTCTAGTCTTGAAAGATTTGGTCATATAGAAATGGTTGAAGATTTAAGAGGAAAGGGTATTGGCGAAAACTATGTTAATAATTTTAAGATAGTTAGAAAAGACCAGAAAAGAAAAAGTATAGATATATTAGCTCATCCTGATTCTGTTGGGTTTTGGAAAAAGCAGGGATTCGTTGGCATTAAAGATATGCCAGATTATGTTAGTATATCCTATGCAGGTAAATTTACAAAAGAAGGAGATTATGGTAAGGTTAAAACTAAAGATGGAACAATGAAATCTCGTGTTCCTATGAGTTTTAATTTAGATAAAGTTTCTATACAAGATTTACTTGCTCAAGTAATCTTAACTGAAAAAGCAAAACCCTTACCTGAAGTTTCACCTGAAGATGTAACTGAAGTAATGGAAGAATTTGGAGTTAAAAAAGAAAAAGCAACTGGCGAAGATATTGAAGAATTAATAAAAGCAAGAAAGAAACAAAAAGGTATTGATCCAGCTGTTACTGAAGAAGATATAGAAAAACAACAATTAAAATCTTCTTATTCGGATGTAAAGAAACATACTAAAAAAGGTTTTAATGAATTGAAAGATGGAATGTCTGATTTATTAGGTGATGAAACTGGAGCAATTGGTGATTTAGGAGATGAGATTGGATATGCAAAAGCTAAAGTTCATTTTCAAAAAGCATATGATGAATTAAAAAAATCATATAAAGTAGGATTAGAAGATTTTGTACCAGCATTTAGTAAAGCAATTAAAGGCGTTTCTAAAAGAATGGCTCGTAGAATAAGAAATTGGCTGAATAGATGGGCAAGAGAAATTGATCCAAATATATCAGATAAATTAAATAGTGCTAGTAAATCAATAAATATAGTTGAATTAATGGGATTCGGGCCTCGTAAAAGAAAAAGGATTGAAAGAGAACTTCTTGAGTCTGATACTATTTATAGATTATATAGTGATATAGATGATGCTACTGCTGACTATTCTCATGATACTGTTAGAGAAGGTAATGAAATTATAGATACTTCTGATATGGATGAGATTGCTAATGATTTTTCTTTTGAAGGATATGACCATAGGGGAGATACTTTTTATAAATTTCTTGAAAATGCTGATACTAAAGGATGGTTAAACGATAGCCAAGCAGCTGAATTATTTAATGTAGTTAAATCTGGAAATTATAATTCATTATTAAAACATCTTAGTAGTGAATATAATTTTAGTCCTACATCTGTGGTTGAAAATAATATGGTTAGAAGTTTTTGGGTTAGGAATCAAACAATAAATAGGGTGCCGGGTATACAAAAAAGAGCTTGGTGGTATGCTAATATTGATGAAAATACCTTAACAAGAAAACCAAGAGCATTAAAATCTCTTATTCCTAAAATAGGTGGAAGTGCTAGATATGGTAAAGATATTAGAACAAATAGAATGTTACCATCAACATATCCTGTTTCTTTTGTTGACTATGATAATTCTACAAACAAATGGGAATTAGAAGATTTTCAAATAGAAAGAATTTATTTAAAGGATATGGTTGATGTTATTGTTGGGGATAATGATGAAAGTGGTTCTAATTATTTTAGTAAACCAATATATGATAATATTTCTGGGCCTTTATTAAGAGGATTTGATAGAAAGTTTGCAACTTTTTCTTCTCATTTAAAATGGGGTAAAGATGACAATGGTATTCCAATTATAAGAACTATTATTGGATTGAAAGCTGGCGGTAATAAACCTGCCCTAATTATTGCCAGAGCTCCATCTGAAATGGTTGAGATGGTTTCTGATGTTGGTGCTATTATAGATTATTTTGATGTCGAAGTAGAGAAAGGAAATCTTACTGATAAACAAAAAGAATCATTTTTAGATTCTATAGAAAATGAATTTTCTGAACAAAATAAATTTCCAGCAGTTCAACATATTCTTACACATGAGTTTATGAAAAGAACTCGTGGCAATAAATACTTACAAAGAACAGAAAGTGTACAGCACCACTCTAGAAGATTGAGTATTGACTTTAGTGAGGGAGCTGTTCCCATTGGTATTGGTGATAGAAAAGTAATGATACTTGATCAGAATAAAGTTTTTATTAGTAAGAATAATGCTAAGCCAATTGCATGGTCTGATTATTTAGCTGGTATGGAAGGTAAAAATCGTTCAGATGGTGCAGTCTGGGATGATACTGAAATATTAGATAATATTGCTGAGTCTATAGGAAGAGAACAAGTTAGCAGTAACACTATTCCATTAAGAGAAGTTAAAACTGCTATAAGATATATAAGTGATAATGATAAATTTGCAAGAGATAATTTTAGTCCATCTCAATTTAGAAATTCAGATTATTGGGAAGGTGAACATTATCTAGCAATTAAAGGTAATGAATTTGTAGTTGAGCCTGATTTAAAGATATTAGATTCTGAAGATAATGTTATACTTTATACTTCTAAAGAAGGAAGAAATGTATTTATATATGATGCTGATGACAATAGAGTTAATACTTTTCTTACTTTAGATGAAGCAAAAGAACCAGATGGTGGTTCTGGTGACTTTGCTTTAAAAGGAAGAACAAATACTGACGTATTGACTATTCCAGAAACATCAACAAGAGTTATTAAAGTTCCACAACAAAGGGCAAAAACAAGCGCATCATTTCCATGGCCGTGGTTTTCAAAGTTATATTCTGAGCCTTTTGATTCTTTTAGAAATATAATGTCGAACAGAATGGTTAATGTAGCTAGAGCAAATATTAATGCTATGTTTGAAGCTAGAAAAAATCCAAATGTTCTTGGAGCATTAATGGGGCAAATGAAATCAGATAATACATCATTTGTAAAAGAAATAGATATGCTTATTGAACCTAAACAAGGTGAAATGATTGAAGATGGATTTATGCATCCACATATTATAAGAACTATTTTAGAACCTGTAAAAAATAAAATGATAAAAGAAAATGCCTATAGTGGAAGAAGAAGAGGATTAGGTAATTATCCAGTTTTAAAAGCTGATTTAACTGGTAAAATGGTAAGAAACAAAGAAGGTCTTGTTCTTAGTGAAGATGATAATACATCAATGTCTTTTTTAAAACGAAAGTTAAATGTTAAAGATTTAAATGATATTAATACAGCATTAAGAGACAACCCTGTCTATTTACTTGCTGGTAGATGGCCCACTTATTCATCTACTAGTGTTTTCTTGGGAAAGATTGAAAGAGTTGAGGCATCTGGAAATGGTAATGTTGTATGGTATCATCCAGATAAAAGTTTTGGAGAACTTCAAGCTGATTTTGATGGTGATAATTCATTTATACACATGATGTATTTTGGAGATAACTATCAAGACAATACTGTTGTAAATGAAATGTTAAAACCTGAAGTTAAAAAAGAATTTGAAAAACAATCGGGATTTGTAAGACTAGAATATTTTGAAGACATAGAAGACAATTATAAATATACAAGTAAAAAAGATATATATATTTCTGGCGGTAGATTAGGTAGTGGGGTAGGAACTCAAGCAATGATTACTAATGGTATGACATTTTTTGAAGATATGAATCATAGGGGATTTAAAGCAAAAATAGGTGATCAAACTGTTGTTACTAAAGATTTATATAAAGATAGTTCTTTAATGTCTTATGCTCCTTTAAAAGATAACATAACAAATGAAATGCTTGAAGAAGCAGGTATGGGTACACTATCTGATAAAAATGGTAATGTATGGGAAGAAGGTTCTGGTAAAAAATATTTAATAACAAGTCCTATTATGGAATTAAAAATATTATTACAAGCATCAGTAGATAATGCTAAAGAATTAAAATTATCTAAATGGGGATTTAATGGTTATCATACTTTAATTCCTCTTATGTTTAAGCAAGAGAATGGTTCACCAATAGGCACACTGCAAGCTACCTCAATAGGTACTAATTTAAGAAAGTTTTTTAATTATGGTGATGCTAGAAAAGGTATTGATACTAGGAGTAGAAAAACATTAGGTATGTCTTCTATGTTTGAAACCAGTAAGCAAATATATGATTATTTACAATTAAAACCTAAAGAGAGAGCTAATGAAATAAAATATAAAGCTAATAATCATAGAAATATGTTTAAAAGCAGGTGGGAAAGTACACTTCCGATTGAAGAATTAACTTTTAATAAAAATATTACTCCTATGGAAAAACTATTGTCAACTCCACATGAAATTATGATGGAATATATTGAAAAAAATCCAGATGATTTAGTATGGGAACACCCGTGGGGATATGATTCCAATAGACTATCTAATGCTATGAATCAAACAAGAAAAGATTTAATGACAATACAATCAGAAACTGCAAGATGGTATCCAGAGAGTGAAATTTGGGACAGCAGAAAAGAAGAAGCAAGAAGGTTTATTAATAATGCTGCTGATGAATTTTACGATATAGGTATAAAATCTGATATATTTAATGATATGTCAAAAAATAGTTTAACAGCAGCTGGATATGCTTATAATGATGCTATTTTAGATTGGATTCACAAATGGTATTATGTAGGTAGTCCTAGAAAGAAAATAAAACCATTTAAAGATTTAACTAAAGAGCAACAAGCATATACTACACTTAGGTTTTTACGAGGAACAACAAGGCAGACAAAGCAAATTGTAAAATCTTTAGGTAAGCAATCTGAATATTATAATAATAGAATAATTCATATTCGTGATAAATTATCTCAGCCTGGATTAGATGAAAAAACAAGACAAAATTATCAGAAAGCAATTAAAAGTCTTGAAGATAAAGTAATGGACTTATCAACAACCACTAGTGTAGATTATTCTAGAATTAGAAATGTTGACCAAATACTACCTATTCAATTAATGGATAAAGATGTTTGGACAGAATTTATTAATCGTTACGGGCCTAATTTAAGAGAATCATCATCAGAACCTTCTTATAGAAAAATGCATCCAACAGAAGAATTAAGAAATGAGAAGAAAATAGAAACAATATTAGGAAAATGTGGTAAATAATGGCTGATATTAAAATAAAAAAAACAGATTCTGCGGAATGTTTTAATGTAAAATTAGCAGCTTCTCAATCTGAAAGCGCAAATGATTATTCTGAAAATAGATTAGCTGAATCAGTTGAAAATATTATTGGATTTCCTGTTGATAATTCAAAAGCATTAGAAAAGCAAAAAAAGCAATTACCACTAGGTGATAAAGCAGGTAAAAAAAGATTAAATTTAGAAATAAAAACTGAAAAAGCAAGATATAAAGAGCATGATGAGCTTTACAATTTAATGGTAAATGATAGTATTAGGGTTTATTACCAAACTAATATATTTCAAACTCCAGATGACTTTGTAGAAAATAGGGCAAATTTAATGCAAATGATATTTGAAACTACATTTTTACAACCTCAATGGGCAAATAAAAAAAATCCTGAATCGAGTGGATTAAATGATAGAAAAAGATGGAATGCTAGCAATATAAAAGTTGTAAAAAAAGAATTTATTAATACTTTAATTAAAAATGAAGGCAAAGGAGATAGTATAAGTGCTTATGAAGATACAATGAAAGCTCCTTTATATGTTGCTATATCAAAAGACCCGACTGGAAATGTTGCTAAGCTAATACAAATGGGTCAACAATTAATGGAAGACTATTTAGCTCTTAGTTATAAATGGAAAGAACCAGTATTTGATCCAGACACTGGTAAAATGACAACTGGAACATTACAAGATGTTGATAGGCAATTTACCATAGCTGGAGACAGGGGAGGTATAATAGATGTTAGACCAAATTTTACTTCTAAACAACAATCTAAAGTAATTGCTAGGTTATCAGAAGAAATACTTCATACAGAATCAAGAAATATTATAACAGAAAACATACCTGATGACCCAAAAGAATTTATTAAATGGAGAAATAATCCATTAACTGGAGATGTTTTTATGAAGCAACTAAAAAATCCATCTGAACGACATAAAATTGGTGCTGGTGGGTTTGAATATATAATGATACCTCTTCATGTAGATGAAAAACGAGTAAAATATTTAAAAAAATTAAGAGGTGATAATTATATAGAACATGAAAATGCTTATTTAACTTATTTAATTCCTGAGAATCTTCCTCAGTTTTTTAAAGATATAAAAAATAATGACCTCATTACAAAAGAAAAATTAAAAAAACATACTAAATCAAATATTTTAGAGAATGGATTTTATAGAGCAACTGAAGATGTTGTATCTAAAAATGATTTAATACAAGGCACTTTAAAACCAAAAAAGAAATTTGGTGCTTTTACAAGAGGTATTTTTGTTCCAGAAACTGTAGATATAGATGGAAATGAAAAAGGATTTGAATATCAACCACCTGAAGAATGGATGAAAGATTTATGGAATGGTGTTGAAATGCAAAGAAATTGGAATGAAGATTTCTTTAAAAAAATATTAACAGAAAAAGTAAAAAAATCATCTGATAAGTTTAATGAATATTTTAAACAAATTGATAGTCAGCTTGGAAAAGTTGGATATCCTCCACTTGATATACAAGAAATTAAAGATGCTATAAAAACTATTGGAGGTATGGAATATAATATATTTGAGGATAAAGATGGAAATTTTGTTACTCCAAATACATTTGTAAGGAAGGCTGATAGATGGTCATATGGTAATGCTTCATATTATAATAGTGATTATAAAGAGATGCTAGAAACAGCAATAGATGATTTAGAATTACAAATAATTCCTGATTATAAAAGCAATAGAACTGACCATTTAAATATTTTAGATGATCCAAATATTTCAGCAAAACAAGAATTAGAATCAACTGAAGAGGTTGCAAATCTAGATAAATTAATAGAAGATAGGGAAAATGTTGTTAATCTAATGAAAAAAAGATTATGGAATAAAGATGAAACTGACATTGATAGATCAGAAGTACTTGCAGCTGATAGAATACTCGCATCAAAACATAGAAGTCTATTTACAAATAAATTAAAAAGAAGAAAAGATAGAAATCTTCATTATGATTATACAGACCAAGCTCATAAAGCAATATACTTTACAGACTTAAAAACTCAATTAACTAAAACGCTTCTTGCTAATAGAGATAAACCATCTCTTGTTAAATGGATTATGAATGAGATGAAAACAGTTGCGGGCCATCCAGATATAGAAGCAGGAATTATGGGTTTAGAATTTCCAGATAAAAGAGTTGCTGGATGGTTGCCTGGTGAGTGGACTACTGAACAAGTAGCTGATTTAGGATTGACATGGAGAGGTTATAAAACTGGTTCTAATTTAGGAATGTGGCCATCTACTACTAATAATTTTCAAAGATTAAGTGGCTATTTAAATATTGGATATGAACCATATCGAAAAGGTATAAATGCTTGGAATGATGGACATGGTAGATTTACAGCAGAACAAATAAAAAGTCAAGTTAGAGAAACTGGTTTAATTGAACCATTTAATATGTATATTGATATGTTAGCAGGTGGAATAGCTGAAGCTTCAGAAGATTCTAGTCTAGATTTTATTATGCCATTAGTTGATACTGTTGCTTTATGGAAAAATAGTTCAGAAAATAAATGGTTAGCATCTAGCAGTGGTTGGAATAGGTTGTTAAACAGCGCTCTTAGGAGAAACCCCGGAGAGTTAGCAGACTACAAAAGAATAGAAAAAGTTAAAAAATTATTACATGAGCATATTCATTCAGATTCAACAAACCCAAAAGTATTAAGAGAACAACTATTTAATTTAAAATTAGGACTTACTAAAAATTATATAAATAAATTAGTAAAATGGAAATTACATTGGTGGCCACAAGGAGCAGGTAAGAAATGGTTTACTATGATGGGTGGAGAAACTGAAATGCGTGGTGAGATTGGAGCAGCTGGATTTATTATGGCTGAAGAAATGGGTAGAGTTGATACAACTGGTGATAATTGGAAATATACTGATTCACCAGAAGCAGTAAGAGCTGCGAGATGGCTTATATATACTAACTTTTTTGGATTAAGTAAACCATTTATGTCTAAAATGTTTAGAGGAGCAGTTGGTGGAACTGGGTTTCAATGGAAACAATATGATTGGAATCAAATTATAATTGAACATCAAAAATTTAGAAATGCTGTATTAAGTAAAGATGGATGGCAAAAAGCTGGTCTTCCATTTGAAGTAACCTATCAAGTTCTTAAAAAATCAGTTAGAGCTCCCGGTATTTTATCTCCAAGATATAAAGAAATGATGAACAATAGTAGTATGTTAGTACATATGAATAAAAAATTTGATAATAAACCTGTAGATGACTTAACTAATTTTCTTTTAGCAAGGGGAATCCCTACAGCTATTTTTAATATGATGTGGTGGCAGACTCCCGGATTTGGATTAGCTAGTAGTTTGGTTAAGGGTGCAAAAGCGTTAGGATTTTCTAATACTATTACACAAAGAGGTTTATATGGAACACAAAGTGCTTATTTAAATAGAATATTTAATGCTATACAAGCAGCTCCAATTATATATGCATTAATAATGAGAGGAGCTATTAGAGATGAAGACGAAAGAGATTTAGATTCTTTTCTCAGAGATATATTGCCTTCAGGGTGGAGCAATATGATAATGTGGATGGTAGATTTTAAAAAATATGCATATAAGGGAGCTAAACTTTATATACCAACACCATTTAAAGAAGCAACAGGTGTTATTAATCAATATATGAAGTAAGGCAAGTGTGGTTAGTACCTGCCTCACTTCTTTTTAGCTGGTAGAAACGTAGCTAAATTATTCTAGTTAATCTATGTAATAGTCTTTCTATTTTTTGCATTAACTCAGCCATTTCTTTTATTAGTTCTTTTATTTCTTTATTCTCCATGATCAAACCCATGTCCTAATAAAATATAGAAACGAAAGATTCCAATTTTAATATCTGAATTATTATTAGATATTTGAAATGTAATTGATAAAAGTCCTTTTAAAATAGATATGTGGTATAAATATTGCATTAGAAATGCTTCTATTGTATAGTGACTAATTTCTATAATTGGTGAGAAACCATGTTCCCATTTAATAGTTTTTTTAATTTGCACTATTTTTCTCCTTTTGTTTAATTGTCGCAAAAAACTCTAGCTTCTTATCAAGACTCATATC
>TARA_R110002020_G_scaffold148076_8_pt1 | contig 16632 bp, 33 predicted proteins | sample TARA_R110002020 | Tara Oceans TARA_R110002020 (sample SAMEA4396489) | marine metagenome | biome: Westerlies Biome; feature: [MES] marine water layer (ENVO:01000295) within the mesopelagic zone...; material: water (ENVO:00002006), including particulate matter (ENVO:01000060) such... | reverse complement strand
ATCTGCTGTACCACCTTCCATATCCCCTGATGTTCCAAAGATAGTTATCATACCTGTTTTAATAGCCCCTGCCATTACACAATCCTGTGTTGCTACATAAGATTGTTTTAATAGCCCAGGTGTACCAAATGCTCCAGACTCTTCAAAGAATATATCTTCAGCATCTTTCCCCCTTGCAGCATCAGGATTATCTTTAAATGTAAGTGCCACTAATTCTGACTTAAATCCTTTCTCTATCTTAATACCATCTTTTACTTGTATGTAAGAAGCTTTAACGTGGTCCTGTTTTTGTATAACATCAGAAGGCATACTCCAACCACTATGTTCATTAATAAAGTGGATGTTATTTGCTGCCATAGTAAATAAACCTTTAGGATATAAGAACTTCTTCTCATAAGCTCCAAAGATTGTCAATGAGTTAGGCTTAGTAAAATAGTTATTACTAGCCACTGCTGCTGACTTATAAGAATAACCCTTACGTCTTGATTTACCTACAATGATATTAAAACCTCCTCTTAAATAGTCAGTCTTTATCTTTACCTCAAGGTTTAGACCCTCAAATAAACTTTTTAGTTCTACAGCTTGAGCTACATCATCTAATTGTAGTATAACTTCTTTAGCATTGTCATCATCACTAGCTGAGAATACACCTTCCTTTGCTATCTCCCTTACCCAGAAGTAGTTATAATCTCCATCCCAAAAATCAGGAAAATCTTTTACTTTCTTAGACTTCTTAGCAAACATATCCTCTACCTTCATAATAGGACAGAAGTTTAAGTAAAAGTAATGTGCTCCTGTTATCTTAGCTCCCCCTACAGAGAAACCTTTCATACATCTTCTTCTTTGTTCTGACCAATATTCAAACCAAGCAGGGCTACCATGTGGGTCTGCCACATAGTAACCATGTTTTTGAAAGTGTCTTGCAGGTTCTCTAAATACTTCAGTATTAATCCATTGCCCATTGGCATTTCTAATACTATCTAGTTTACCATCTTTATAATTTGTTATATCCATTATTTAAACATGTGTGTTAATCTAGCTACAGGTCCATTAAAGAAACTGTGTATAAATGCTTCTATTGCTTTAGGTGCATGTTGGTAGCCATTCTTATGATGCCAAGAATCTGTTCCACTTGGACTTCTTAAATATTCTACAGTCACTCCAGGAAAATCACTTCCTGTTTGAAACTTATACTTTTTCATGTGGTGTAAGTGGTGTAAGTAAATACATCTAAATTTAGTCTCACCCCAATCCTTCTTAGCTTCTTCTGCCATTAACAAAGGTAGTAATTCTAACTTAGCACCATCTCCATGTGATGTACTAATTAAATTCTCTCCAAATCTAAAGTACTTTCTATGTCTTGATGTAATATCCCAAGATATATTATCGTGTTTATGTAACCAAGCATTTACTGAATCAGCTAACATATAACCACTCATAAAATCATGATTACTAGGGTTATGTGTAACATGTACATGAAATCTTTCAGCTAAATATTCTATAATATCTACATATAATGCTCTAGCTATTTTAAAGTTATCATACCAAGCTCCATCAGTATCTTGGTCTGTACCATTAGTAGTTTGTCTTTTAACATTATCTGTATGTAATACATCATTACCTATTACAAATAATACTTGCTTAATGTCATAACCTGAAGCCTTATTAACTAAATCTACTACGGCTTCTCTACATCTTTCTATTGCTACATTTACATTATACTCTTCTCCACTTTCACTTAATGTAGCTAACTTACCTAAATGTAAATCTGCAATATCAATAGTTAATAAATGTGGGTCTGAAGAAGGTTCTAATTCAGGTGCTGAATAGTTAGGAGAATGTTTTAACATCTCTTCTATAAAATCTGTTCTTATTTGTTCTAGTGATACTCCTTTTTCTTTCTTAGGATTCTTTACTAATAAAGATATTCCATCTTCTTTTATCCAACCTATACTCCAATCTTTATGTTCTAGGTTAGCTTTCTCTAATGTTTCATCTATCTTAGTATCTTCTGTTTTCTTATAGTTTCTCTTAATATAAGTTCTAAATAAATCTACATCAGCATTATTAAAAGTGTCGCCACTTCTTACTAAAGTTTCTCTAGCTATTTTAGACCATCCTGTTAGTTTCTCTTCTCTAAGGACTTGTTCTATTAAATTATTGTAAGGTTTCCATCTACTCATAATTACATTGTATTTAAACTTTCAGGGTCAGCAAAAGGGCTGATTTGTTTGTTACTTCTTGTTTTAGTTTCTTCAAATAATTCTTCTTCTACTTTCTTTTCTAAGCTTTTAATATTAGCTAATACTTTTTCTGTGTCATTTAATGCAGATGTTATATCTCTAGGTTTCCATATAGGCTTCATTTTTTCATCCCTTTCATTGATATCAACATCTTCAAAAAACTCTCTCATCTTCTCTGCAGCTTTCTTAGCAGCTACATAATAAGAATAGGTAGTAGAAGCTTCTCTTTGAAATTTCTTTAATTGGTTAATACCTTCAGCTACTAATTCATCAGGTCTCCATTCTTCTTCTCCAAAGATAGCCTCCTTAACTTTTATAGGTTTAATATCTTCTGGATATTGTCTGTAAGGATTACTTTTCTTCATTGAAATTAGAAACTCAATATAAGAAAATTCTTTCAAAGCAACATGCTTTTCCTTAGATTTATCTCTCTCCCATATCTCTTTATAAGGAGAAGTTAACAGTGTCTCTGCATTTGGAAACACTGTTTTACCTGTAACTTCAAATAAAAATGCCATATTATTTCTCTTTTAATAAGCAGTAAGTAACACTCCTTTGTGGTTTAAATACACCAATTACTTTATAATACTCATAAGGATTATTTGCTACTTGACAACCTAAACTATGTCCATTAATATACTTTTTAATCATTCTGTGTAACCTATTAATACTAGTTGTATGAAAGTTAATACCTACTAATTCATTTGTAGCTGTACCAATCTCATCTGTTTCCTCATCTAGGTTATTATCTCTATACATTGCTGTAGGTCTCACTTGTCTAAGTGCTTCCATTTTACCTCTATGCATACCATGTTTCCACATCTTATGATGCCAATAGTCTGACTTTAAAGTAGCAGCTCCTTTAGCTCCATACTTAAAGAAACTTAGAAGACCTCTATCACCACAATTGGTAGTACCTGTTAACATCTTAACAAATTCAGTACCTTTAAAGATATAGAATTTATCATCAAATTGATTAAACTTATCTTCTTCACCTCTTACTCCTATAATCCAATACTCACTTGGATAACCTCTAAAACCTTCAGCTTCTGAAGCTAGTTTTAGTAATTCTTCATCTGTATAAACTCTTGCCATTATGCTATTACTTTTGCTTTAAAACTTAACCTCTCTTGTTCTCTTCCTTTATATAACACTGTTATAAACTTTGTCGCTATATAAGAACCTTGGTCCTTTAAATGTGCAGGAATTGGTTGTGGCTTATAAGTTACAGTTATTACTCCATCTTTATGTACAGGTTTACTACAACCACAAGATGCTGTTACACTCCTTACTGGAGGTGCACTATCTTCACTTTGGAAAACTATCTTAGTAGTTTGTCCTACTTTTAATTGACCTAAGTCTACTTCTTTTGGGCTAAATAGATTTTGTTTCATAATACTTACTTACTTTGTTGTTGTTTTTATATACTGTTGTTTCATACATTACTCTTGCATTTCCTGGTACTTGTACACTTCTCTTCATCCAAACATTACCTTCTGGGTCTACTGTAGTTAACCCTTTAGTAAATGCAATCCAATTTAACTTAGCTAAGAAAGGAGGATAACAATCTCCATCACAAGCTTTATCAGCCATTTGTAAAGCAGTGGTAACACAACCACATTTTACACAACTACCTTGGTTATAGCAAATCTTATTCATTGCTTTTACTCTCCATTCAAATTGTTCTAAGATTAAAGGTCTAAGTAAAAACTTAAATCTACTATAATACAATTTGTGTCTAAAATGCCCAATAAAATAGGCTCTTACATTCTTTAAAAATTTATTCATATCCTAATTTTTTTAATCTAATTACAAATTCATTCTGTACATCTTTTTTTACTTTCATTCCCTTATTATTAAAAGAATGTTGAAATTTTTTTTCTAAAGCTAATAAATCAGCCATACTTAAATTCTTTAAAGGTCTTTTTTTACTAATCATCTTTTTCTGTTTCATTAAGTTTTATTTCTAAATACTTTTTAAAATTTTTTTCTAATTCTAACATTAATTCATCTGATATCACTTCTTCTTCATACTTAGAGAATCTCTTGTGAGAAAATCCTGGTTCTGCATCTCCAATAATCATTGGGAAATATATTTCAGGATTATTTACCTCTTCTAACAGTATTCTTAATTCTTCCCCTTCAGTATCTTCTACACTTCTTATTGTGTAAATACTTCCTTTCTTTATCCAATTAGGAAACATAGAATAATCTATACCTGGGAATTTAGAATCATTTGTACATTTAACTCTTTCTCCTACATTCATAACCAATCTACTTTAGTACTCTTTACTATAAACTTTTCTAATTGTTCTTTAAGTTTAAAATACTTCTCAGGTCTTATTTCATGTTTCTCAAACTTCTCTTTTAAGTTTGCTAACATAAACTTGGCTCTATTAGGCATAACCTGGAAAACCCCTAAATACTTTAACCTTACTGGTTCAAAGTTTCCATTCTCCATTTCATTCTTAAGAAACTTATACTGAGTAGAAGCAGCTAACTTAACTTCTTCAAAAGGAATACCTTGTAACTCTTCAGGCAAGTTTTCATAGAACTCATTATACAATTCTTCATTACTCAGTTTCATCTTTCTCTACTTTAAATTGATAACCTTGACCTTCCTTATTAGGTATTAAATACCTAGAAACATTTAAGTTATTAGTGTATTTAGATTTAGTTAAGAACCCTTTCTTTACTAAAGACCTTAGATAATTACCTAAACCTCCAGCAGATAATCCTAACTCTTTCATAACTATCTTTCTAGTATAGGGATTAAATCTTCCCTCTTCTACTTCTTCCCCTTCTATATTCATAAAAGCTGTTAATACTTTCATTTCCATAGGAGTAAATTTAGTAGGCATCAGAGGATTAATAATCTCCAAGTGTGTGTTGAAGTAGTCCTCTGGTTTTACTTTAATTGCTTTTCTTATTACTTCCATTTTAAAAATTCTTAAACATTTTCTTTTGTAACTTTATAGGTAAAACCCCTTTTGAAAGTTTCATCAAACCTTTTAACTCCATATACTCATATTGAATACAATACTTTAAACCTTGCACAGTAGTTGCACTTGTTTGTATAAAAGGGTTTTCTATTCTATTTATGTTTGCCATATATGTAAAGTTAATAATAAATATTTAAAACTACATAACAAATCTTAAATATTTTTTATTTTATTTATTTTGTTAAAATATGTAAAAGGACTTGATAATGTCATTTTTTTCTTGTAACTTTCCAACATGGTTTTCAACCTTAGTTGATGCTAAAGCATCTACAGGTGTAAAAAACCTACTCTGTCTGCAAGACACAATAGGATATCTATAGTTTTCTTTTTGGTTCTTTTTCTTTTGTAGTTCCCAGAATTTTAAACCCCTGTAAATCAGTGGGTTATTTTTTTCTAAAAAATTTTTTAAACCCCCTGGAAAATTTTTTTAAAAGAAATGAAAATGTGGTAGACCCTATAGCTGCCCCACCTTTTATTTGAAAATGAAAACTCCCCCTACCCTTTGTAGATTACAATTTTTTTACAGCTCCCTAATAATATAAATGATACTGTGTAACTCAGTACTGTGTAACTCACTAACTACAACCAAACTGTGTAACTCACTAGTTGTTATGATTGCTACAATTCTAAACCTAAGAAACACTTACTAAATACTAGGTAAAATTAATTATTAATCATATAAAACAAATTGTTATGAACATTACAGAAATTAAATCACACTTAGGAACTACAACTTTAAACTTTGTTAGAACTAAGACTCAAGAAGGACAAGACACTCCTTGGTTATCAGCTTGGTTAAATGATACAAGAACTCAGGTTGTAATACACCAAGATATGAAAGCTATTTTAGCAGATAAATCTGTTGAAAACTTAGACTTCAAAAACCTTGGTGACAAAGAAGGTCCTAAAGGTACTTACACTACAGTTGTAATAGTTCAGTATAAAAATGCTGATGTAGAATTTAAGGCATAACACCATTGCTATCACTACTTAACTGTAGTGGTAGCTTTATTTAAACTTAATTTAAAACTAGAGAATTATGGAAAAGCTTGGCTTAATTGAATCAGATTTATTAATTGTTGAACACTCATCAATTATTAAAACTTTTGAACTTGAAGACATAGAAAAGGCTAATCAAGCTTTAGTCTTAAGACAAAGTTTAAACTTAAAATACACAGTATATAAACTTGAAAAAGTTTTAGTCCTGTAACACAAAGCTACTTAAATGGTAGCTTTATTTTTTCTTTCATAAACCAAAGAAACACTTACTAAATATTAGCATTTAATTATAATGGGTTCATATCTTTCATTATCCTTAATTATTTAATGCATAATTTTTCAATTGTTATTTTTAGGGTTGAAAAACTTGTGAAAGTGAGTGTGGTAGTGGGTTAGAGAACTCTCACTACCTTTTCAACCCTTTTTTAACAACACCAAAAATACAATCAATACTAATAAATAGCCAAATTATAAACTAATTAAAACAGAGAATTATGAAATTTGAAGAAACATACTTTACACAATTTGAAAATAGAAAATATTTAGATTTTTTTATAGTAAGTAGTTGGGAAAATCCAGACTATGAAGAATTAATAGTTGTAGATTACAAAACAGGTTCAATAACAGTTTGGTGTGATGAACTAGATGGAGGTATAAAAAGGAGTTACAGCACAGTTGATGGAGAAAGACTTAGAAATACTGTCAAAGAAGAGATAGAAGGTCCTCTACTTGAAAGTGCTGGGGATGAAGGTAATCTAAGTCTTAAAACACTAGAAGACACAGTAGCTAAGTTTAAAAGTGAAGGTGTTTCAAAAGTGAAACTTAAGACGGCAGATTATGGACATATAACATATCTTGTTGGTATAGTTGAAAGGCTAGAATCTGATTATGAATTATCAGGAAGAATAGCTCAAGAAGAAGTTGAGTTAAAAGCTGATATAGAACAGTATATGAGACTAAAAAAAAAGTTTTGTAAAGCTGATTTTATATAAACATAAGTCATGTTCAGGTTGGTTTTTCTAAAGACTTTAAAAAACGTGAAAAACTATCAGGTAAGCTACCTGCCTTTGAGAGAACAAAGAGTTACACAAACTCTATGATGGACAAGCATATAAAAAGGTCCATTTTTTATTTATTTATTAAACAAATTAAAACAGAGAATTATGACACAAGAAACAGTAGAAGTAGCAATGCCAAGTTATTTAAGTATTTTAACAGTATATTACATAATATCAGTAATATACATGTATTTTACAATAAAAAATAACCCAAGATATAAATTTGATAAAGAGGATTTAGAAGATTATATCCATTATTATGCAATATTATTATCAAGTCCAATATTTGCATTATCAATATTAATAATAAAAGTATTAAAACATTACAAATTAAATAACAAACAAATTAAAAAATAGAACTATGAAGAGAGTTATTAAAGTATTACCAGCAGAAGTATTAGCTATTAATATCATTGCATTAGCATTACTAACAGCATATTCATTAATTTAATATGTCAGGTTTAGAAATACTATTAAAAGAAAGGGAATCTGTAGAACAAGCTATAGATTTCCTTGATAATGAAATAAAAACACTAAGAATTGGTGGACCTTTGTATCATTATGCACAAACAACCAAATTAAAAGTAAAACTTGATTTAATATTAATTAAAGAACAATTAAAAGAACATTTAAATTAGAGAATTATGTCACAATTAGTATCATCAACAAACAATAAAAGACAAAACATACTATCTGAAATGTATCACATTAGTAAGTATAATTTAGCAACAGGTAAGCTAAAGAAAAAGTATGTAAAGAAACCTAAACTAACAGTTTTAGAGAAAATACAAAGAGATTTTAATCAATTAAACTAGTTATGGATAGAAGTTTAGCAGTAGCATTAATATATGTTATAGTAATAGGAATAGTTACAATAGTAACATTTATATAAAAATATGGAGAAGTGTCCTGCCTGAGTGGACACATTTAATTAAACAAACATAATAAAACAAACAAGTTATGGAAAATGTAAATGGAGTATCAAAAGAAGTAAAATTAGGGGAATTAACTGCTGTAAAGTTTGTAGAATCTCAGTATCAAAAAGAAGGAACAAAGGCTGTTCATATTCAACAACAAATTGAAGTAATTAAATCTTATCCAACTAAAAAGATAAGCAATTCATTATCTTCAAGTTTATTTGAATCAAGTGAATTTGATTTAGAGCCAAATATCATTTCTTATGAAACAACAAGAAATGTTATCACAATTGTACCAGATAAAGCATCATTAGAAGATGTACAATCTATGCTTGATAGTAGAGATGGAGCTAAAATCTATGAAATAGTTTCAAGTAAACCTGTTTTATCAGATGAACAAATTAATTCTATTGCAGAAGGTAGAAATACTTTAACAATGGATGACTATGCAAACAGACAGGTATTAAGAGTACCTGATAATGCAGAGTCAAATGCAGGTGGATTAGTTTTAGATAACTACGGGCAACCTCAATACAAAGCTCAATTCTTTACTCTTACTCAAGAGGATAAAGATATTAGAGTTGATGGGGAGTTCTATGCTTCACCTGAGATTAATGCTGAATTAAATGAGACTATTGAAGTTAAAATTTAATTCTAATTTTACCTAATGGGGATAGAAATATCCCCTAAATACCTTTATCCAATTGTAGGATAATAGTGTTAGTAGAGGGGTCACTAATAATAATATTCAAGGGTTACAACCTTGTAAAGGTACAATAATAATATAAAACTCTTTGCTTGAAGATAAACAGTAGTTAGGGGTGAGACATCCACAACGATAGTGTAACTACAAACTACATTTCAGAGTAGTTGTTGTTTATTGGATGATAAAGTATTTTAGTGAAGGTAAAGACCTTTTAAACATGGAGACCTTATATCTAAGTGATACTCGGCTAAAGAAATATTCCACAAGACTGAAGGTGGAGCAAATGAGTTTTTAAAATACAAGTAGTGTCAATACCCTCAGCAACTCATAGAGCCAAGAGGGTGGCGAACTGCTAAATAGAGAGTTGGCGAAATTGGTTAGACGCACAAAGACGAGATAAAATAGCAGTATTGTAGACTTTTTGATTGTAAATGCTAATGCAATACAGGTTCGAATCCTGTACTCTCTACAAATAAAATAAATTATAAACATTACCTAGTCCACAAAGGAATCACATTAATATTAATCTAATAATGTCTGCAATGTTATACGATAAAAGTGATAGGAAGGATTGGTTCACCTTCCTCTAGGTATATTTAAAACTAAGAGAATTATGACAGAGAAAGAAGTAACAAGACTACTAACATTTATAGCAAATAATTTAGAAGTTAAATCAGGTTTTTTAACACCTACACCAAAAGCTAATATAGATGTAGTAAACTTAATAGATGAAATAGCTGATATACAAGGTGTTGAAAAAGAAGTATTAGGTATAGAATTTAATAATATAATGGATAAAATAGAGAATTATGGAAATTAAAGTACAACCAAGATTTATTAATAAAGAAACAGCTAAACTATTATACGATAAAGGTATAACAAAAGCTGAAGAGTATTATTATGATACTGAAAATAATGGTATTTATCCTAAACTAACTCAAGATGTAGTTAGGAGATGGTTAAGAGAAAAGTATGATGTAGAAATGAATATAATACATCATAGCGACAAATCTTATGAAGGTATAATTAAAACACCATTTATGAGTAGAAGTAAAGTAGTAATAAGAATAGCTACGACATTTGAAGAAGCTTTAGAAGAATGTATAAGAAAAGGAATACTAACAATATAAATATGAGAAATAAAATTATTTTAATATTACTTGTTATAGGTTGTTTTAACAAAACTAAAGCACAAGATATAGGACAAGATAAGTTTTACCATTTTTATGCAGGTAATTTTGCAGCAGGTATTGGTAGTATTATTTATTGTAATTCAACTACTAAACCAACTTTAAAAGGTAAAATATTTATTTCATTTGGTTCTGCATTAGCAGTAGGTTTAGCTAAAGAATTATATGATATTAATAGAACTGGTTTTAATGTAGCTGATTTAGGTGCTACTGTATTAGGTGCAGTTCCAATAAGTATAATATTTAGCTTAGATAAATTAGATAAGAATAAAAAAACTAAAATAAAAAGAAAATATAAATATTAAAAAAGAGAATTATGAAAACAATTATTACAACATTAGTAGTATTAATAGCTTTAACTGTTAATGCACAAGATTTTAAATCAGTAACATTATTAAGTAAAATTAATGGACCTATAATGTTAGATTCAATAGAAAAACCTAATATATTACCAAGTGATGTATTATGGGAAGAAAATGTAACATTTAAATTTGATATAGAAAATGAGAATTTAATTGTTTCTACACATGGAGAAATAAAAAGTTACAAAATAGAAAAAACATATAAAGCTAAAATATTTAAAAGAGAGAAATATAAATATGTATCAAGAGGTTTCTCAGTAGAAAAATTAGGTATTATAGTAATAACAGTAAATGTAGACCTAGAAGATGAAAATGAATCATATTTCAGTGTTCAAGTTGAAAGAGAATATAATGAAAACTTTGAAAGAAAATGGTTTGTAGATTTATATTATGTTTCACAAAAAGATGCTAAATTTATTAAATAATAATTATGAAAAACATATTAAAACTAATCCTAATTACAATAGCATTAACAGGATGTCAAAAAACAGAGCTTTTAAATTTAGATAATTGCATTGATGAAAATCTTCTTGGTTCATGGGAATTAAGACAAGTAAAAGGAGATAGATTCCCTGAAGGAGAACATCAAGTTGCTTTTACAAGTCAAGGGAATCTCCATTTCTATTATCTTAATGAGATAGTAGAAGGTATGAGTACAACTTATTCAGTTAAAGACAATGTACTAACAATAGGAGATTCAATATCTTATAATTATTTAATTTATGATAAGTTCTTGAAGGTCAGTGAAATTGATTCTCCTGAGTCTTTTGATATTTATGAAAAATTATAAAAGCTAAAGCTATGATAAACCCAAGTAAAGTACAATTAAATCATTTAAAAAATATTGAAACAAAACTTAGAAACTTCTACAAGAAAAATAATGTAGAAGTTTCTGATTTAGAATTAAACAAATTAATAAATAACTATTTATATGTAAATCATATAATTAATCTAGAGAATCCATGAATATAGAAAGTCACGCAAGAATTATTTGTAAAGTAATTAAAATTGGAGAAATCCAAGAGATTAAAAAGAATGGTGGTAAAACTATTCTAAAGAAACCTATCACAGTACAATTTGAAGATGGTAGAACAATGTACCCTGAATTAAGAAACAGGTTTGTACATATCTTTGAAGATAAAGGTATTGAAGAGAATGAAGATGTAGTGTTAGACATTAGATTTGAAGGCTCAGAAAAGAAAGGTATTAGATATAATAATATAAATATTGTTAAAGCAGTAAAATTAACAGACATATTAAACTATAAAAGCATAGAAAAAAGTTATGACAAAATTTAGCACATTAATTAAATCTAAATAAAACTATGACAACACTTATAATTATAACAATACTATTTTTATGCATACTTTTTATAATTTGCATTGCAACAATAGTTCACACTTTAGTAAGAGCAAAAGAAAAAGATTCAGACCATGACGATGTTTATGTAATGTTATTTAGTTTAATAGCATTAGCTATGGTAAGCATATCTTTTATAACATTCTATAAACTATTACTATAATGAAATATACAGTATTTGATGTAGAAAGTGATGGATTATTAGACAAAGCTACTAAAATCCATTGCTTATCATATCAAGTATGTATTGACAGTAATACTATTGAATCAGGTAGTATTACTGACTACAATGAGATAAAAGCATTTATTTTAAATCAAGAAACATTAGTAGGTCATAACATAATTAAATATGATATACCTCTAATAGAAAAGATTCTAGATATTAAAGTAGATGCTTATCTTATTGACACTTTAGGTTTAAGTTGGTATCTATATCCTTATAGAAAGAAACATGGATTAGACCCTTGGGGAGAAGAATTAGGTGTTAAGAAACCTGAAGTAGAAGATTGGGAAAACTTAAGTGTAGAAGAATACATACATAGATGTGAGGAAGATGTAAAAATCAATAAGCTTCTGTTTGTTAAACAAATGAAATACCTATTTAGTATTTATAGCAATGAACAAGAAGTTCATAGAATTATAAAATATTTAGGTTTCAAATTAGATTGTTTAAGAGAACAAGAAGTAGAAGGTATTACACTTGACATAAGATTAGCAGAGAAAACTCTTAAAGAACTTGAGTTCTTAATACATGAGAAAGAGTTTAAATTAGCTGAAGTTATGCCTAAACAAGTGGAGAAGACAGCACCTAAAGTTATGTTTAAGAAAGATGGTTCACTTAGTAGTAATGGTATTAAGTGGATAGAACTCTTAAATGACAAAGGTGTAAACTTAGGAGATAAAGTATTATATCAGAAAGGTAATCCAGGTAGTCATAGTCAACTAAAAGATTGGTTATTTGAGTTAGGGTGGAAGCCTGTTACCTTTAAAGATAATGTACATGGGGAGAAGATACCACAAGTATCTAAACCTATGGGTGGAGGAATATGTGATAGTGTTAAAGAATTATATTCAGTAGAACCTAATCTAGAAGAACTAGAGGGTTTATATGTAGCTAAACATAGAATAGGAGTTATCAAAGGCTTCTTAGATACTGTTAATAATGAAGGTAAAATAATATCTTCAGCACATGGTTTTACTAACACTTTAAGATTACAACATTCTAAACCTGTAGTTAATTTACCAGGAGTATATAAACCTTATGGAGAAGAAATTAGAGGCTGTATTACAGTACCTAATGATGAATACACTATGTGTGGTAGTGATATATCAGGGTTAGAGGATAATACTAAGCAACATTATATGTATTACTTTGACCCTGATTATGTTGAGAATATGAGAGTACCAGGATTTGACCCTCATATAGATATAGGTGTATTTGCAGGTATGATAACACAAGAAGATGCAGATTTCTTTAGAGATTACAAAGAAGGAGATGACCATAGTAGATATGATAAAATCAAACAAGCAAGGAGTGCAGCTAAGACTGTAAACTTTGCAGGAGTATATGGTGCAGGTCCAGCTAAGATAGCAGAGACCTTAAAACAACCATTAGATTTTGCAACTAAACTACACACAGCATATTGGGAAAGAAATCATTCTGTTAAAACTATAGCAGATAAGGTTAAGACTAAATATGTAGGTAAACAGAGATGGTTATTCAATCCTGTATCTAAGTTTTGGATGTTTCTTAAAGAAGAAAAAGATAAATTCTCAACACTTAATCAAAGTAGTGGAGTATTTGTATTTGACTCTTGGGTAAAGAAAGTAAGAGCTAAACTTAATCCATTAGGTATTAAAATAATGTTACAGTATCATGATGAGATATTGTTATGTTATCCTAGTGAACACAAAGAATTTGTATCTAAAGCTTTACAAGAAGCTATGGATGATAATAATAAAGAATTAAACTTAAATGTAGACATTAGTATAAGTATAGACTTAGGTAAATCTTATGCAGAATGTCATTAAAAAATAATTATGAAAGAATATAGAGTTACAATGTATGCACCAGACCAAGACAAGTTTCACTTTACAGTGACAGCAGATAGTAAACAAGATGCTGAAACTTTAGCTTTAAAAAGAATTATAGTAGTTAATATTGAAAAAATAAAAAATGAACAATAAACTAACAGATTTACCTAAAGAATTTGAAATGCCTAATCATACCTTTGAAAGATTTGAAGAAGAAGATGATAGACATAGTTACCAAGCTAGAGGAGAGTATCAAGTATTTGATGATGAACATGATGAAGCATGGACACCAGAATTAAAGAAAGATGCTAGTATTTTAGAAGCCATATTAGAGAAAACTTTTGATGTTACTGTAGAGTATGAAGAAAAAGGTTGGATTAGTATTTATGTAGAAGAAAATAAATAGTAGTGAGTAGTTTTATAACAGAAGTAGAAAAAGAATATTGGAAAAAGTATAACCAGGATATTCAAGATTATTTACTTTTTGGTAAACTTGTTAGAATGAAAGAACAGGAAAAGAATACTAGAAAACTTGCTAAAGCTAAAATTGGAAAGTATGAACAAACTGTTTTTATTGATACTATGAATAACAAAGCTTATAAAATCAATGATAATCTAGAGCCTGGAGATGAAATAGAAGATTTTGAATTTATAAGATGGGCTAGACCTATGGATATTTAAAAGAAATAAATTATGACTAATAAAGAAAAAGGAGAATTACAAAAAGAAATTATTAATGGGTTACCACCTCATTTACCACATGGAAGATTGTTACTTGCACCAAGAGCAGGTAAAACTAAGTTAATGATTGACCTGATTAAAAGAGATAAGCCTGATAGTGTTCTTTGGGTAACTCCTTCTTCTGAATTAGCAGAAGTGGATATACCTAAAGAATTTGCTACTTGGAAAGCTAAGAAGTATTTAAAGAAACTGACAACTGTTACTTGGAAATCATTTAATAAACTAAAAGGTCATTATGATTTAATAGTTATGGATGAAGACCAATTTATAACAGAAAATAATATGGAAGGAATATTTAATAGAAATATTACTTATAGACATATTATATCAATGACAGGTACACCTTCTGAACACCAAGAAAAGAAGGATATTTACAGAAAGCTAGGTCTTAAAGTATTGTATAGACTAGATTTAAATAGAGCTGTTAATATTGGACTATTATCTGATTATACTATCTATTTACATAAAATATATATGAGTACTGCTAAAAACATAGATGCAGGTAATGCTAAAGTTAGGTTTAAAACTAGTGAACTTAAACAGTATAACTATTTAGACCTTCAAGTAGAGAATAATATGTGTCAAAGAACCATATTTGCTAGAAGAAGAGCTATACATAATTCACCAAGTAAATTAGAGAAAGCTAAAAGTCTTATCAGAGAGTTTAAACACAAGAAAAACTTAGTCTTTGGTGCTACTATTAATCAAGTAGAAGAAATATGTGAAGGTACATTCCATAGTAAAACTACAGGACATGATTATGAGAAGTTTCAAAGTGGTATATTAAATACATTAGGTTTAGTTAATTCAGGTGGTACTGGATTTACTTATAGAAATATAGACAATCTAATTATAGTACAATGTGATGCAGATAAGAATGGTTTAACATCTCAAAAGATAGCTAGAACATTATTATCTCAAAAAGGTTACAAAGCTAATATACATATCTTAATGTTAAAAGGTACTAAAGATGAAGATTGGGTATATAGTGTATTAAATAAATTTGATAAAACTAAAATTGTAGAAATATGAAAAAGATTGAAGCTTATAAATTATCAACAGGAAAAATAGTAGAAAGTTATGAAAAAGCTCTAAAACAAGAAAATATGGACAAGCTTGAAAAAGAGCTTGAACCTTTCTTGAGAGAAGCTTTTGCAAAGAAACCTTATCTTACTTCTGCATTATATTATGACACATTTCTGTTTCTAAAAGATGAAAGTGAAGATTTATATGAACTTTTAAAAAAACATTATGAAAAAGATTAATCCTGATGTAATAGATTTATTGAAGGAGTGTAATGTTGGTGTAGAATCAGGTCTTGGTTATTTGTTATGTTTAGCAAATAACTTTGTACCTGTATATATTCCTGAAAGACTTAAACAAATGGTACATAGTACAGGTATAGTTATCTATAACAAAGAAGGTATTACTTGGAGAATGCCATTGTTTAAAGAACAAGCTACTGAATTTGGTTGGCTTGAAGAATGGAGGGAATTATTTAAACCATTTGGCACTCACAATAAGAATAAGAAGGAAGTAGCATTAAAAATGAAAGCTTTCTTTTCTGAAAATCCTCACATTAGAGTAGAAGAAGTTATGGGTGCTACTAAGATGTATGTAGCACATCAAATTAAAGAAGGTTATCCTAGACAACCACATTACTTTATTACTAAGGGTAGAGGATTAGATAAAATATCTGATTTAACTACTTGGGTAGATGAATATAAAGAATCTAATACCAAGAATGATGATGAAGGTTATACATTAACTAATAGTATGCAATAATTATGGCAAATTTTATAACAGAATTTGAGAAAGGTCAGAAAGGAGGTAATAAGGGTATTGCAATGGGAGATGGTATTATCAATATTTCTAGTGCTATTAATGGTTTACAAAGAGGTAGAATATATGTGATTGCTGCACCACCAAAAGCAGGTAAAAGTACATTCACAGACTATGGCTTTGTATTAGAACCATACCTACAAGCTTTAAAAGCTAATAGGTTAGATGACATAGAATGG
>TARA_R110002020_G_scaffold53123_6_pt1 | contig 16648 bp, 26 predicted proteins | sample TARA_R110002020 | Tara Oceans TARA_R110002020 (sample SAMEA4396489) | marine metagenome | biome: Westerlies Biome; feature: [MES] marine water layer (ENVO:01000295) within the mesopelagic zone...; material: water (ENVO:00002006), including particulate matter (ENVO:01000060) such... | reverse complement strand
CTATTTAAACTTTGAAGACAATAATATATTTGCTGCAGGTAAAGCGTTTGCAAATCAAAAACAGTATTGGTCAGACTTTACTATGATATTTAATTCTGACTTTTTGAAAAACCGTCGTGCTGGTATTAAAACTGATGTTTCGCTATCTGAAATAGCTGGTAATGTTGCTCAAGCTAGTAATAAAGCAAAAGCAGCTGTTGCATACTTACTTAAAATAGGCTTTACACCTACACAAATAGCTGATAGTTTTGCTATTGCTTCTGGTGGCTCTACGTTTTATAGAAATAGAGTTAATAAATATATTAAAGAAGGTAAGACAGAAAAAGAAGCTGAAGATCAAGCTTTTATAGATTTTAGAGAGGTTACTGAAGAAACACAACAGTCTGCTAGACCTGATAGAGTATCTCAACAACAAACTAGTGATGCTGGTAGATTGATACTTGCTTTTCAAAATGCACCTATGCAGTTTAATAGAATTATTAAAAAAGCTGCATTAGATTTAGCAAATAACAGAGGAGATCATAGAGCTAATATAAGTAGAATAGTTTACTATGGTGGTGTTCAGAGTTTAATATTTGTTGCCTTACAAAATGCTTTATTCGCATTAGCTTTTGATGATGAAGATGAGACTAAATTAACTGTTAAAGAACTTGAAAAGAAACAGAACTTTGAAATTACAAAGTATGAACGTATAGTTAATGGTATGATGGACACTATACTTAGAGGTTCTGGTATAACTGGAGCTATTATAGCTACTATTAAGAACGCTTCATTAAAATTCATGTCTGAAGCTAAAAAAGGTAAACGTATGAATGAAGCTAGTATACTAGTTGAAGCTCTTCAAATATCACCTCAAATAGGTTCTAAGGCTCGTAAAATATTAAAAGGTACTAGAGCATTTAAGTGGGATGGCGAAGCTGTAGGTCTTATGAGTAAACTTGACACTAAAAATCCTATGTGGGCTATTACTACACCTATAGCTGAGGGCGTGACAAATATACCTTTAAATAGACTTTTAAATAAGGTTAATAATCTTAAAGAAGCAACCGATTCAACTAATACAGCGTGGCAAAGAGTTGGTATGGCATTAGGTTGGAGTGCTTGGGACTTAGGAGTTGATCCTAGTGCTGAAGTTAAAGAAGCTATAAAAAAAGGTAAAGAACAAGGATTAATAAAAGGTAAAGGCACAGCAAAACCGTGTTTAGCAGTTAAATCTGACGGTATGCCATGTCAAAATACTACAAAGAACAAAAACAGACTTTGTTATCTTCATGACTAAACATGTAAATATATAAAGGTAGGAATACCTTTATTTTAATAAATAAAAACTAAATAAATAAACAATGGCAACATTAACCCCAACACTAACATTAGTTAGTACAGATGCATCATCTGACACTTTAAACTTTACTGTTACAGATAGTTTAACTGTAACTGCTCCTAGCGTTAATCTATCAAGATTATCTATAGGTACAAGTTCTCCTACAGTGATTATTGCTAACACTGTAGCATCACATCAATTTACTTTTTTAAAGAATACTGATGGTTCTAATATTATAACAGTAAGTACTGATGCTGGAGCTGCGTATTGTACGTTAAATCCTGGTGAATTTGCATTTCTACCTGTTAAAGGTACTGTAGGCTTAGAGGTTCAAGCTAACGGATCTGCTTGTATTTTAGAATACGCACATTTCGCTAGATCATAACGGATGAGACTTAGTAAGAATTTTACACTACGAGAATTAACTCGTAGTAATACCGCTGTGCGGTTAAATATAAGCAATGAACCGACGAAAAAACATTTGGAAAATATGCAAAGGCTTATACTTAATATTATACAGCCTATGCGTGACGAGCTGGGTCCTATTAGGATCACTAGTGGTTATCGTTCCCCGTCACTTAATCGTGCAATTGGTGGAAGTTCTAAGTCGCAGCATTGCAAAGGTGAGGCATTGGACCTCCAGTTTTGGGAGATGGGGCAGATGAATAATAAAGCTATATATAATTGGATTTTAGAAAGTGACTTAGAGTTTGATCAAATGATTGATGAGTTTAATTTCGCTTGGATTCATTTATCATTGAAAGAAAAGAATAATAGAAAACAAGTATTGCTAGCTTATAAAGATGAAGATGGTGATACAGCTTATAAATATGCAGATATATAGTGAAATGGATCGGTCAATACATATGGAATCTAGTATCTAGGTTTAGGTCTGACGTTTACTTAGAGAGTTTATCTGAGTCTTCACAAGACCATGTAGTTGGTATAGATTCTGATGGCAAATTATATAAGCAAGATGTTACAACTGGAGATATAACTGGTGTTACAGCAGGTACTGGTTTATCTGGAGGTGGAACTTCAGGTAGCGTAACATTAAATGTTGAAGCCTCTCAAACTCAAATAACTGCTGTTGGTTCGGTTACTGTTGGTGAATGGAGAGCTACCGCGTTAGCTACAGATGCTATAGCAGATGATGCAGTTACTTATGCTAAAATACAAAATGTTACTAATGCTAGAATGCTAGGTAATAATGCAGGTTCAGATGGAGCTGTAACTGAAATGACTAAAGCAAATGTATTATCATTTATTAATGTTGCTGATGGAGCTACCGCTGACCAAACAAACGTAACAGGATCTTCAGGTTCATGTACAGGTAATGCAGCTACAGCTACTGCTTTAGCAACAGCAAGAGCTATTAATGGTGTAAACTTTGATGGTACAGGAGATATAACAGTTACTGCTGCAGGATCTACATTATCAGATACAGTCACCGTAGCTAAAGGTGGTACTGGTGCTACAAGCTTTACATCTAACCAAGTTTTGTATGGCAATGGTACTAGTGCTATTCAAGACGCTTCAGGAGTTACAATTGACAGTAATACTATTGTAAAAGCACAAACTGGAGGGTTTAATGGTAATCTACTTCTTGAAAAATCTTATGTAGATGCTACATCTAAATCACAAGGTATAAAAGTGTTTTTTGGTGGCACTACAGGTATGACTGCTGGTAATATATACTTTTTTAATGGTATAGGATGGACAGCTGCTGATGCTGACGCTGCTAACACATCAACAGAATTAGTTGGATTAGCTTTAGGTGATTCATCTGACACTCATGGTTTATTGTTAAATGGAATAAGTATGACATCTACAGATCCTGGAACAGCTGGGGATGTACTGTATTTATCTACAACAGCAGGAAGATTAACTAGTACAGCACCTAGTGGTAGTGGTGATATAGTTAGAGTTATGGGATATTGTTTACATAGTACGAGTGCTTTAATATACTTTAATCCTAGCAACAGTTGGGTAGAGATTTCATAAAATGGCATATAAAGACGAGACATTAATATTTGAAGAGGATAAAATCTACTACTCTACAGAAGGAGAAACTTTTGAGGTTATGATGAGTTGGGAAAGCTCTATAATGGAGGCTTCAGCAAATTATATATGCTCTAATGGTGGAGATATATTAGAAATAGGATTTGGTATGGGTATATCAGCTAATTATATTCAGACTAATTCTATCAACTCTCATACAATTGTGGAATGTCATCCACAAATATTAGAGAAGGCTAAAGCATGGGCTGTAGATAAACCTAATGTAAATATAGTAGAAGGCGAGTGGTTTAATATAAAAGATTCTTTATCTACATATGATGGAGTTTTTTATGATACATTTGGTGAAGATGATTGGAGTAAGTTTGGGAACAATATATCTTCATTAGTAAAGACAGGAGCTAAAGTGACATGGTGGAATAATAATCCTAACGCTACTACAATACATGATATTAAAAATGTTACGTATGAAGTAGTTTATGTAAACCCTCCATCTAACAACTACTTTAATTCAAACAAGTATTACATGCCTAAAAAAGAATATTAATGCCTACTATATACGCAGCTACAACAGATCGTGACATTAACTCAGGAATACAAAGTTCTTGGAGCGGTGCTAGAGATGCGTCAACAGGTACTCTAGGTGGTTCAGCTAGTGATTCTTCTGAAGGTTTTGCGGCTGGCGCTCTTGCATTTTCAGGTAGAGGTAGTACTACATATAAAGTTAATAGATCTTTTTTTCATTTTGATACATCTGGAATAACAGGTACAGTATCTTCGGCAACTTTAAAAATATATTTTTTAACTGATGTAAATGATGGTAATGTTATAATAATTAAAAGTGATGCTTTCACTGGTGGTAGTAATGCTTTGGTTGCAGATGATTTTAATAATTTAGATTTTAGCACTCCATACTCAGGAGAAGTAGATACTACAACAGCAGGATTAACTAATATAACTCTTAACGCTACAGCATTAACTGATATAAAAAATAATAATGATTTTAAATTTGCTGTAGTAAATTTTGATTATGACTATGGTGGTGGTAGCGGCACAGCACCATCCACTAGTAATTATGTAGGTTTAAGGTTTGCTGATTATAGTGGAACTAGTTCAGACCCTCAAATAGATTATACTTTACAGACAGGGTATGCTAACAATGTTATAGGTATATCATCAGCTAACATAGGGAAAGTTAACGGAGTAGCAACAGCAAATATAGAAAAAGTAATAGGAGTATGAGTAAAATTGATGTAATAAGAATAAATAGTGAAAATAAATGGATTAATATTGGAACTAAAAATTGCAAAGAGATTACATTATGTAATACTGGTAGTGTAGTAGCTAGCTTTAGTTTTGCTATAGGACCTTCTACTTTAGCTAATGGAACGGCAGATACAAATGCTTACTATTACATTAAAACTATTAAAGTACCCGTAAACGCTACTTTATTGTTAGATGAGCAATGGTTTGCTAACATTTCTGTTTCTGGTATGACATTGTTTACTAACAGTATAACTGATGGTGTAGGTGTTAGATCAGGAGCTGCCGCAACAACAACTTTATTAGTAAGAACAGGTGTTAGTGCTAGTGAAATAATAGACATGATAATACTTAGAAGATAATGGCATATATACAAAAGTGTAATCCTTTTAAAAAGCTGCGAAAAACTACCAAAGGAAAAGGTAGACACTTTTTAGGTGTAAAAGAAGGAGCTGGCATGACTGAGGCTGGTAGAAGAGCTTATAAAGAAGAAAATCCAGGTAGTACTCTTTCTGCCCCAGTAACAGGTGATGTTAAACCAGGTAGTAAATCCGCTAAACGAAGAAAATCTTTTTGTGCAAGATCAAGAGGTTGGACAGGAGAAAGAGGTAGAGCTGCTAGAAGGAGATGGAGATGTTAGATAAAGATACTACTGAAATAATATTAGCTAATGCAGGGGCGTTATCACTTTCTTTGACAGATATACACGAAGGTTTACAAGTACTGTCAATGGCTGCTGCTTTTATCTTTACTGTAATCAAGATAGTTAGAGAAGTTAAAAAATGGCGTTAAAAAAAGAAGATAAAGAAATACAAGACCAGACATTTGTTATTAGTGTAAAAACATTTTTTGCAGTAGGAGCAGGTTTAGTTCTTCTTGTTGGGGAATATATTGTCCTTCAATCGGATATAGAAGAAGCAAAAAGATTGCCTAAAGCTGCTCAAGTAGAGATAACTAGGCTAGAAATTGAAATGAATAATAAGTTAATATTGCAACACTTTGAAGATGTTGAAAAAGATATAGAACAAATTACTAAGCAAATAGATGAGCTTAAACAAAAAATTTACGAAGACTTTCATCTAATGACTAAACATGAAAAAGATAATTACGATTCTAAATAAATACATATGGCATTTAAAATGAAAGGTTTTAAACCTCACAACATGTACGATAAGAAGGTTGCTAAAACTAAAGAAGAACATCTAGCTTTAGAAAAAAAAGGTTATGGTCACAGTCCTTATAAATTAAAGGATGCTTGTTATTACAAGGCTAAAAAAGCTCATAAAGTATTTCCTTCAGCTTACGCTAGTGGTATGATTGCAAAGTGTAGAAAAAACAAAGGTTAATGGCTTACGATATAAATAAAAAGTTTAAAAAAAATAGTCCTTTACCGTGTTGGAAAGGTTACGAAAGAGTTCCTGGTACAGCTGCTGGAAGCAAAGGTAGCTGTAGAAAGTCATCACCTATGAAAGTTCGTAAAACAAAAGCTGGTGCAAACTTAAAACGTTGGTTTAAAGAAGAGTGGAAAGATGAAAAAGGAAACGTATGTGGTTCTAGTAAAAATAAAAACACAAAAGTTTGTAGACCTTCTAAAAGAGTAAGTGGTGACTCTCCAAAACCTTGGTCTGAAATGAGTTCAAGTGAAAGATCAAAAGTAATTACTGCTAAGAAAAAAGTCGGCATGGGTGAACGACGATCTTCTAGCAGTAATGTGTCTTAACCTTCACACGAAGAGCATTCTAATATATTTCTACTAAACGCTTGTGCTGAACTTTGACTAAATTGGTAGTATAAAGTTTTAACTCCTTCTTCCCAAGCATATATATATAACTTATTAATATCTTTAGCTGGTACGCTAGGATCAATCATTAGGTTTAAACTTTGTGATTGATCTATATATTTTTGTCTTTGCGCAGCTTGCAATACTATTTCTTTAGGTGGTATTTCTACAAAAGACTTAAATACTTTTTTTGTTGGAAAATCTAGATGTTGTACTGATCCATCCTTCTTTAATATACTATCCCAAGTCTTTTTATTATCTAATCCATATTTTTCTAGTTCAGTTTTTAAGAACGGATTTTGATATATAGTTTTTGTTTTAGCCAGATCTTTAATAAAATAATTAGATTTAACAGGTTCAATACCCATACTAACAGCACCGTGTATAAAGGAGCTAGATTTTGTTGGTGCAATGGCCATGAGAGTTGTATTAGCAAATCCGTCACGTAAAGATTTATAACCTTTATATTCAGAAAGCCATTTAGACGCATTTTCTGAACGTTTATTAATAGTCTTAAATATTTCATCATTTAATGATTTTGCGTGTAAAGAATCAAACTCTATGAGCTTAGATTGGAACAATGAATGATAACCTAAAACTCCTAAGCCAATAGCTCTATGTTGAGATGCAAATCTATGAGCTCTAGCTAGACCAGGTGCTGTTGCTGATTTAACTATAAACTCGTCCATAACTGCATTAAGAAAATGTGTATAGCACTCGATAGCGTCAGTAGTTTTGATCTCATCCCAATGTAATAAGTTTATAGAACCTAAACAACAAACAAAAGAATTATAACTATCAGTTGGTAGTTGTATTTCAGAGCAAAGATTAGATGCTGTAATATCTAAACCTAACTCTTTATAAGGTGAGTTATTGTTAGATGTATCTTTAAACATTATATAAGGAAAACCAAACTCAGATCTTTGTTGTATAATCTTAGCCCATATTTTGCGCTTTGATTTGTCACCAGCAATCATGCTTGACATCCAGTCATCTGTTATAGTTACCCCATATTGTAAGTTTTGAATAGGATTACCTTCTGTACCTATATCTAAAAATTCAAGTATATCATTATGCTCAACAGGTAAATATACAGCACAAGCACCTCTTCTAGCTTCTGACTGTTTACACACGTCAACAGTAGTATCGTACATGCGAGCGTAGTGAACAGGTCCATCAGCTTTACCTCCTGTTGATATGACAGAACCTCTTGGTCTTATATTACCTAAATAAGCACTAGTGCCGCCTCCATATTTTGACATCATACCTATTTCACGCGACGCGTTAAGTATACTGTCTAAGTTGTCATCTATATTACTTCCATAACAACTTATTGGCAAACCTTTTTGTTTTCCAAAATTAATCCATACTGGTGTTGATAAAGAGTAAAAGCCTCTAGCCATATAATCTTCAAACTTTTGAGCAAACCCATCCATTTTTAAGATCTTTTCTGCTGTATTAGCTATATCTTTAATTCTTTGTTCTGGTGTTTCTGTTATATATCCTCTTGATAAAAACAGACGTGACTCATCGTTGAGCCAATAGTATTTTTTATAGTTCATTAGAATAAATCGTCTACTGTTATACTTTTACTTTTTTTGTTGTAATCAATTGATTTTTTATAAAAGAAATCTCCCTCTTTTGTAGCTGTAATTTCAATGTCGAACCATCTGGTACTATCGATGATTTCTTCGTTGATCTGGAATATAGAGCCATAACCTATTTTATTAAGTGAATTGTTAAATCTATTTTTTATAAACTCTTGTATAGTATTTTTAGTTAAGAACTCTAACTCTCCTTCTTCAAATATCCAGTCTAAAACTTTACACTCTGCAGCGTAAGCTTTTTCACAAGCAGATATTATTAGTGTTTCAAACTCTTTGTCAAACCATTCAGGATTTTCTTTTTTAATGATATTTATTATTTCTGCCCCAAAGTTACCGTGTATATCTTCTTCTTTTGACGTTGCTTCTACTACATTAGATATACCTTTAAAAAGATTTTTATTCTTATTAAATGACATCATTATAAGAAACTGGCTAAATAAAGAAACATGTTCAATAAAGAGAGAGAATAATAATACAGATTTTGTATACATCTTGTCATCTCTTGATCTCGTACCATCTAAGTACTTAGTTAAATACTTTATTCTTGCCTTAATAGCAGGTACTTCAACTACTGTTTCAAATTCTTTTTCTAAACCAAGTATTCTTAATAATCTAGCATAAGCATCTTTATGTCTAACTTCTGATTCAGCAAATGTCATACCTACGTCACCGACTTCACTTATAGGCATACGTTTATACATGTCAGCCCAGAAAGTCTTTACATTAACTTCTATTTGAGCTATAGATAACATTGTCTTTTTTATTATATTCCGCTCTTTACCAGATATATTAACTTTAAAGTCTTGTATATCATCAGTAAAATTAAACTCAGTATCAATCCAATATGAGTGTCTAATAGCATCTTTATAATCTAATAACTGCGGATATTTATACGGTAGTATATTAATCCTTTTTTCAAATATATTATTCTTCATCTATACCGTTATAAACTATTAATGCAATATCTACAAAACCTATATATATAACGTGAGTATCAAACTCTTTGCCTTGATAGCTTCTAACTCCAAATAAAAAGCCTGGAAATGTTCCAAGCTCTAATGACCAATCTTTTTTCATTTTTTTCTTTTGTTTAGTATTATTTCTATAACTTTATCACACTCTTTTTGATTTTGAGGCTTATATAAAGTTACATTAGGGAATTGATTCATAACTAATCTTTTAAACAATTTCCATCTCATAGGAAAAGACTCGTTAGCTCTACCCTTAGTTTCTATTATAAAATCAGTACCAATAAAATCAGGTGTATATTTTATAGGTAGTATACGTTTACAACCTCTATTAACTAGATCACCTTTACCATTAGACTGTCTTTCATACACTTCGTTTTCAAAATGAAAACCGTCTAATAAAACAAAAGTCTCTCCTTCATACTTAGATTTAATTTTAGCTTCTTTAAGAGCTTTATACATGTATTTTTCAAGACCAGAGGCAAAAGTAATACCATCGTAATTTATCTTTTTTGATCTTACTGGTCCTCTTTTTCTTTTAGTTATTCGAGTCCTTTGTGTTGTCATTGCGCTTATCCTGTATTTGCTCTATCATTTCTTCACGAGCTGTTTGAATATATAATATCGCGTCCATTAGTTCTTCTTGTATATCGTTTAAATAACCTAACAAGTCTTTATGTTTACCAACACGTTCATCGTGTAATGTACGACCATACTTTTCGTAACCTACATCTGATCTACGAAGGAATTTATCACAAACATTTTCAACTATAGGATCTCTAAATTGCATTCTTCTAGTTGACGTTCCATTTTTTGCATCTATTATTTCTCTACTGCTCATTTTTTCATAAAATTTGGTTGATATTTTGGCTCTAAAAAACCAGTTATTAAATAATAAGAATCCCATTCACCATTATAGTTAATGTTTTTACGTGTTCTTAGTATTTTCATGTTCTTTACATTAACATGTTTTCTTTCTGCTAATTCTCTACCACTAGCTATTTTTAACAAATGTTCCATTTATCATCTTTCCTTCACGGTTAATTATAGTTTTATAAGCATTTTCAATGCAATCTTCAATATCTAATTTTTCTAGCTTAGCTAAATTAGTTAGCACAACTACCATATCTCCTATAGCGTCTATTATTTCTACTTTATCTCTTTTAAGTAAACCTTCAGCTAACTCACCAGCTTCCTCCATCAACTTAATATATTGCGTGTTAGAATCACCTTTATCGTATATGCCTCTAACCATAGCCCAACTTCTTATGTTATCATATATATTTCTATTTTTACTAGGTGTATTTATTTCTTTACTATCTAAGTATGCGCTTTCAAACTCTCGAAAAGCTTTATTATATATATAACATCTATTTTTGTCAAATTGAGATGTTATAGCATTTTTTACTATCCAATTTATAATATCAGTATTTAATACTATATCTCCGTATTTAGTTTCAATAACTTTATCTACAGAGTCCATTAATCTTCCTTTAATTTTATTTAAAGGACAATTAAACGTGGTTGTTTGTTCTGTTGCATTTACTTTCATAGGTTTTTGTTTTGAGCAGTTTAAGTTTTCATATAATACTAAATCTACTTTATAGCCATAAGCTATTTGTAGTTCTTTTTCCATAATAGAAGCTACGCTTATATCATCTGTTGAGTATACTATATAGTACTCGCCAGACTTATAACCTTGTTGTTCTTCTACTCTTTTTTTAGGGTCTTTAGTGACTCCTACTTTTACTTTAGGTATGTGATATACGTGATACATAGTTTAAATTTTATTGTTATATAAGTGCATGTTATGAGCATGATGGTAATACCAACCTATTTCAATATCTAACATATTAGCAACTAATTGTTGTAAATTAGAGAATTGATATTGATCATTACAAAAACCATACCATAAATCGTTAGATCGCATATATACTGACATGCATAATGTTTTATTAATTATAGTAAATTGCACTGCATAAGTGCATGGTGTATCATTTTTATAATGGCATATTTCTTTAGCGTCGTATATACTTATAGCAGCTTGTCTTGTTTTAGGATTTTTATCCAACATATCAACTACTAAACCAAGTTGATTGTTACGCATCCATTGCCAACCATAATTAGAGTTAACTTCTCCACTATCATTTGCCATACGTTTCCATATTTCAGGTACTTTACCGTATATTTCACCTAATTCTGATATATTAGAATTACCTGATAAATACCATTTCCATTCGGCTTCTGCGTAGTCGACACTCCATTTACGTTCTTTATTTGTTATAGCTGTAAGTGCTGGATTGTTCAAATAAAATCCTACGTTAAAAAGTGCTTTAGTATCATCAAATGGTACACCATGTTGCAGTATACGATCATGTAAGTACTCGTAAGCTTCATTTGCATTTTCAAAGTGTGTCTTCATTTTTATTGTTTTTATCGTAATAATATTTATAGTAATCAAACATTTTACTTAAAGCTTCTGGACCTTTATAATCCTTTGGGTCAACAGAGACTTTACCATTAATTGTTATTTCTACTTTCCATAACTCTATATTATCCCAGTTTGGTATAACACATATACCTATACCATTGTTCATACACCATGACCAATGTTTTACATCTTCTTTAGTATGTGACATATAAGGAGCTTTTCGAGATTGTCCTGATTTCTTTTTCTTGTACATTACTCCCAGGGCATAGACTCATTTTCAACCATATCAGAAGCTATAGGTATATAACAACCAGATCTTGGTTCCCAAGTAAAGTTAGCTTCAGCACCATTTTCACCTAAGTTTTGAAACTTAACTTTTAATACTTTAGCTTTTACTGTTTTAGCATCATAATCTCTATGGATAAGTAAACCGTGATAACTAGCATCATACCACTCACCACCACCTTTAATATTATACATTGTTGGTTCTTCAATCTTACCTTCTTTGTCTTTGTACATTTTAGTAGGATGAGCAACTACAATAACTAACACATCGTACTTTTTAGCAAACACTTCGATTTTAGTTAAGTATTCCATAGTATATCTATTAACGTCTTCTGTTTTACAGTTAACGTCTCTAACTTTATTATATGGATCAATAACTAGACATTTAATACCTTTACGTTTAACTAACTCAGCACCTTTACTTAACACATCGTCAAGAGTGTACCTGTCCATATCAATGAAGAAATAATTATCATTAACGTGTTCAGTAACCTGATTCCACTTATCACTACCTACGTCAGATTTGCTAGGCATATCTTCCCAGGTTTTTCTCATTAGCTTGTGTGCGTGTAGATAATTAGGTTTATTCTCAGGAGACGCATAAGCAGTTTTCCAACCGTAATTTTTATTATAACCTACACACATTTGATCTACAAAGTCAGATTTACCAGATGATGGTATACCAGTTACTGTTATAAACTGTGAAGTATAAGTAGAAAATATCCTATCAAAGTTTTTTAAACCAACTTGAAAACCAGGTTTAAAACCATTATGAACAAAGTCTAATAAATCATGCTCAACATCTTTAAGAGTTGACACACCTTCTAAAGGTACTTGAGATGCTAAAGCTATAACTTCTCTAAGTTTTTCTTTACCATGTTCTATTAGATAGTCATTAGCATCTTTATTACCATTAAAGTCTACTAAATAACAAACTTCAGCACCAAGTCTACGAATAAACTCTTGTTTTAATGCTTGACCAGGTTCGTCTGCATCAACTGCTAATATAATTTTATCTTTACCATCTAAGTAATCAATACAGTTATCTAAATAATCTAGATTATTACTGTTAAGTGTTGCACCATTAGGTACTGATATTACATTTTTAATACCAGCTTCATGAAATGCTAATACATCCATTTCACCTTCAACAATAACACACCAATCATGTCCTACAACACTATTAATATTGTAGAATATCTTCTCCGCACCCTTATATAACTTAAAATTTTTACGACCATCTCTATACTTAATATTAATGAGATCCATACCCATATAATAATTAAACTGTATAGTGTTTTCAAGTTTACCAGTTTGAGGCATAAACTCTTTACCTTCACGAACCCTTAAATCTTTAAGTGTCTGTTGAGATACACCTCGTTCATCAAACCATTTTGAAATCTTTTCTGATACAACGTAGCCTGTTGTCTCTGGTTTCACATATTCACGCGTAGATTCACCTTTACGCTTATATGTATGCAGTTGAAAACTAGTGTCACAGTTATGACAAGTACCAAGACCACGTTCCCAATCATAAGAGGCACATTTAGCCTTCTTGTTCTTAGGTTGTCTATCGGCAGAGCACAAAGGACAAATCCCTTGTGTCTTACCTGCTTCAAGACTATATTGATTGAATTCGTCAATCAAAAATCCATTGATCTCTTTGTCTTCAATATTCATGCTAGAATGGTAAATCGTCTTCTACAACATTTGATTGAGGCTTGGCAGCTGGTGGCATATTGTCACGTGGTGCTGCATCTACATTTGTACCATTAGTCCAAACTACTTTAACATTACCTAAGTAAGTTTTCTGAGCTTTTGCATCTCGCTCATCTTTAGTCTGATCTACAATAATTGGACCTTGATTACCGAATTGATCGGCATCGTCGTTTAAAGTAATAACAATAGGTAAATATTTACCTTTTTTTCCTGTTATAACTTTGTCTTTTGGAATCTCACTGAGATTAATTGAGGCTTTTATAATACTTGCCATAGTTAAAAAATATAATTGATTAATAAAAAAAAATACATAATTATTATCTAAAGGTGGTCGTATTGAGTTTGTGTTACAATGTTTCCGTCTTTAAATATTGTTTTGGATCAAAGTTTTCGTTTTTATAAAACAAGTTATATTGTTCACTTGCTTCTTTAACTTTCTTTTCACCACGTTCATAAAACTGTGGAGAGCAATCGAATAAACCAATCTGTTGAGTAGATTTATCTATAACTATGAACAACATCTCATAGCCAAACAGTTTACTATAAATATACGCTTGACTATCGTAGTTATATTTTTGAGAATTCCATTTGAATCGTTCTATATCTGATGTAGTTTTCAAATCTATAACTAATTCCTCTTCATGATTGATTATATCCGCTTTACCCTTCCACATATTATTAAATATTTCCGTAATACTAGGCTCTTCAAATACATTGTTTTTAGTATGTATCAAAGATCTGCAAATATCATTTTCTAAAACAGTATCAATTAAAAGCTGAGCATTGTCAGCTTCTGACTGTAGCAAACACATTTCACCACCAGAAAGTTCTTTGTAAACTTTAGTGTTTCTATTTTTTGCTTCTACTATTTTAAAAGACTTTAATTTTTCAGGTTCTAGTATTGCAGTATGAAAATAACCACCGACTAAAAAAGCTGGTATTCTTTTTTGAGGTGTATATAAACTTAAAGGATTAGTTAGCAGCGTTGATATATTAGAGTTGCTCAAATATTGCTGACCAAACTCACCATAATAATCCTCATCATTTCTTAGTCGATCAATTATTTTCTTAGACATTTATTTAGATTTAATAGTTGCTCTTAAGACTTTACGTTGAGCAGCTGATACTTCATATTTAACTTCAATAGCACTTAAGTCACCACCAGCGGTAATATATTCTATTGCTTTTTGTAGTTGTTCTTTAGTCATTTTAGTTTTAGTAGAAGCTGTTTGTACTGATTTACCGTGCTTATTAGTTGCATCAGCATCTTCTGTGTCATCAATCAAGAACAAGTTACCTAGAGCATATTTTTTACCATAAGTGGAAGCTGCTCCAAATTGCTGTGAAGTCTGCATACCTTTTTGATTAAGATCTACACCAACAATAGATGATGCGTGTATAGCATCAACACCATCACTAATAGTTGCAGTAGTCTTTACCATTGGGACAGGATCAATACCTATTATTTCTTCTGTAGTTGTAACATATACTTTATGCAATGTTAAAAAAGGTTTTATACCTTCAAGAATATCTTCTGCTTTACGGAAATGATATTTTCCGAACGAGTTGTAAGAAGATTTTTTCGCTTTTAACTTGGTCTGAATATCAGCCAGTTTTGTAGTTAACTCTGTCATTGGTTTACGGTTTTAAATTAATCTATTATTGTAGATATTCTGACAGTTTAGAATAATCTACAACTTCTTTTAGTTTTTCAAGAGCTTGTTTTTTTAGTTGAGAAACTCTAACGTACGAAGAACTACCTTTAATACCTAGCATTTCAGCTATTTGTTTAGCAGATCTTTTTTTACATCCTAGTCCAAAACTATATCTTATTATATGAAACTCTTTGTCTGTTAAATACCTTAACATTATCTTAAGTATTTTTCTATGTAATACCTCTATTTTTAATGGGTCTTCTGATGTATCTTCTACTTGCATATACATATTATCTCCTACTCTCTCATCTATACTAGTAAACATAGAATTATAAAACATTGCTTGTTTATTCTCGTCATATTCAAAATCTTTTCGTATATCATTTAACTTATGCTCTGGTATACGCATCGGAGATCGATTAATATCTGTTCCTCTTCTTATAGCTCCTCTTATTCGTTTAGATAAAAATGACTTAATAGTTTTTTCAGGATCATCTGAACTCGTTATTGTATTCCATATTATTTTATCTACAGCCTTTATAAGACCTATATTTCCTATTTCTATTAAATCGTCTATATTTATAATACCAGATGCGGCATCAGAAGTTGAAAACTTTCTAGCAATATTCTCTACTAAAGGCAAAAATTTAATAATTAACTCGTCGCGAGTATATTCATCCCAAGGTTTAGATTTAGGTTGATTATTTCTTATATCACTCTTATAACGACGATAGTTTTTATTATTATGAGCCTTCATTAGGGTTACGAATATAAACTTTTTCTACAACCTACAACTGTTGATTTAATAATTCTTTTTCTTTCTTAAGTTCATAACACATGTTGCGATGAATAGTCCTAGTTGTAACATTTAAGAGCTCAGAGACGCGTTGTATCGTGATCTTTTTATCATCATGATGCAATTGTATCATTATGTCATAAATGTCATCAGAATGAATCTTTTTAGATCTACCTATTATTTTACCAACTACGCTTAATTTTTCTTCTTTAGTAAGAATTGAGTCCCATTTGAATATTACTTTACGTAACCTATTAACTGGCGGTTTATCTAAATCGCACATGCTAACATCATAACATATATTTTGTAAAGTATTTTCAGGTATTTTAAAACTAACAAAACCATTTTCAAACTTAGCAATATCTTGAGCCACTTGTCTAAATAACTCTTCTGTTAATTGAGGGTTTAAATACCATATAACTAATAAATGCCATTTTAATGATTTATACGATGTTATTTTAGCTTTTGATTGAAACAAAGAATAACATTCATAAGTACCATTAATGTAATACATGTAATCACGTGTTTCGTGATCAGGTTTATCATTAATTGGATCTCGTTTATAAATTACTTGCTTATTATTAAGCGGTTCTAATCTTCGCTCGTACTGTGACATTAGCCTGTTATTATATATAGCTAACTAGCTATTGTCACACTATTAGTATCTGATTTTAATGTTGTAGTGATTATTCTTTTATCTAATGCACCATTGAATTTAATTTTATTAAATTCTTTAATACGTTTCTTTAGGTCTGGTTTCATATATGGTTTCTTTTTTAAGGTTTGCAATTGCTGATTTTTCAG
>TARA_R110002020_G_scaffold119473_1_pt1 | contig 16651 bp, 34 predicted proteins | sample TARA_R110002020 | Tara Oceans TARA_R110002020 (sample SAMEA4396489) | marine metagenome | biome: Westerlies Biome; feature: [MES] marine water layer (ENVO:01000295) within the mesopelagic zone...; material: water (ENVO:00002006), including particulate matter (ENVO:01000060) such... | reverse complement strand
TTTTTCTTTGTAGTCTTCTCTTTGCTCTTGGTGTAGGAATCCTTTGTGGTCCAAATTTTCTTCCTCTTGTTATTTTAAGTTTTAATATATCCTGCCAACCCATTATTACACCGCCTTATTGAAAAATTGGCCGGGAATTTTTTTGGGACTAGCGAATTTTTTTTTATTTTTTTTAATCCATTCCCAGCGAAAGTTTATTCCCGACATTATTTATTTCTCCTTTGTTTTCTTTGATAGTTTGGTTTATTTGGCCTTAATTTCTCACTCTTTTTACTTGGTTCTCCTTTCTTTCGCCGTATCTTTTTGTTTATTTGAGTCTTTTTTGTCAAGTGTATTCCCCTTTTGGCGAATTACGAGAGTTTCTAAAGGTAAGTCTTGTAATGCACTCCAACTATTACAGTCTAACTCGCAATGTCTATATAAAGTTTTACAGTTTTGCCGAGTTTTGCGTATCTCCGCAAGTATTAAGCCTAATTCTTCTTGATTATTGGCTGGAGGGGGGTATGAGTTGCGCCAAAGTGTGTCAAAATGGTCCCAAAGCCATAATATTTTATCTATTTCTTCCATCATGGCCCACATTGAGGGCAGATATAAGGTATTTTTATGTTGGCGCACAGCCTTTTTCATAAAATCTCGCATATTTATTATGACGGGCTTTGCGTATTTAATGTTTTTTAATAAAAAAATTCCCAAAGTGAACCATATGGTAAGGTAAATTTGTGGACTACCTTATGAGATAAAAATGATTGATAATACCATGTCAAGAAGTGGAGTATGTATTATGTGCAACGAAAAATTAGAACAAATTTTGCCGGATAAGTTATGCACTAATTGTTGGGTTGAAGCAACTGTTGAATTAGATGAGGCTGGAGAACCATGAAAGACGACGACGAATAAACAAGAAGGGGGGCTTCGGCCCCTTTCTTTAGGTTGGGGTCGCACCACAAATTTTTCACTTACCATATGGTAACAGAATAGAAGGATTATTCTCCATCTTGGTCTAAATCATCGTCTGGATTAATCATTCCTGTTCACCTCCTGCGGCTCATATTCTGCTAACGCATGAACCATATGGTTCTATGTAGTAGAAAGTATGTTTAAGTTCTTTAATACAGAGAGTGACGAACATAGGGTGTGCTTGAGGGCGGGAGTGAGGAATGGTTGGATTAGAGAAGTTAAAGATATGGCCTCATATATAGGTGAGGTGTGCGTTTTTGGCTATACATTTACATGTCAAGCCAAGCCCTACCATATGGTAATATAATGAGGAAGGAGTAGGCAGTATTCACAAGATAATACTGCTACGACTGAACGAGTATATATCCTTAATTAAAAAAGAAGGACACTTTCGTTTTCGTCAGTAAAAAAAAAATATATTAGCCCGCCCTCAAACCGCCCTATTTTTTCTTATCTACGAACCATATGGTAAGGGGTAATTTGTAACCAAGCCTTATCATAAAAAAAGAAAAAAAAGATAGTGGGAAAATACCTAAGACCGACCTATCACAGCCGCCATCTTATGTTCTGTCAAAAAACCTCGAATAAACGAAGTACAAACGAAAACAAGCCTTACACTTTTAGTATTTTTATTGAACAAACCCACATATCTCTTTTTAGGGAGTAGGAAAGGGCCTTACACCCTTTCGGTAATTATTTTTGGCCGAGATTGGAACTACTACTCTCTTTTATATTTATCATTTTAATCACCAAGATTAAGGTAGAAAGGGCGTAGATAACTTACCATCATTATCATACCCTACCTTATGCCACCCTCCACCGCTAAGGAATTATTCTTCACTTGCTTCACTTTGTTGTAGTTCCATAGACTTAACTACACTCAAAGCGTCATTGACTATTTTCCATTGTTTCCATAGAGCATCTGCCAAAGCAGAAAGTTCTTCGGAGTCCATTTTAATTAGAGCCGCTGTTATGAATTGTTCCGGATGTTTCAATTTGGCAACCCCCTTACCTGTAATGTTCTACCCATAAGGGTAAAACGACGACTTTTCAAAACATCAGCCATGCTATTTGGGCGATTAGGGCAGAATACACATTTTTCATCATTGCAAGCAGGTTCTAACCATTTCAAACATACAGTGCAATAAACAGCATCGTATTCAACGCAGTAATCAGTATTTTCGTTGTCCTCGGCATAAATGTCAGCATCTGTTTCACAAACACAAACATGATGTGTTTGAATGGTTTCACCTGTAATGTTTTGCTTGTAGTAGCAGGAGGTGTCGCAGTAATACATCATGTTTTGATTAGGGTCAAGGTCTGCTTGACAATGCTTACAATTAGTGTAAGGTTTTTCAACAAAGCCATGACCTAAAGGTGCATCGGGTCCAACTTTCTTCATGCGTTCATCTCCTGTAATTGTTGAGTAATTTGTTTAAGTGCAAGAATGAGTTCTTTTTCTAACTCTTCTTGACTATCCGCACTTACACGCAATTCATCAATGATGAACTTCTCGTAGCGGTTCTGCTTAACTTTGATTACGAACTTCGGCTCTCGTTTCTTCCAAAACATACCTTAGCCGCCATCAAAACCTATATGAGGTGTGCTACAAATTATCCTTACCATATGGTATCAAAGTAATTTGTATGATAGACCTCACCAAAAAAAGGTGGATTTTTTAAGGAGAATCCATAACTCCGATTTGTTTTGCCCTGCATTGTTTACTCAACACAGCGAGTTCTTTTCTTTAACCCGTCAGTTAGCCCCCCAAGTGATTAAAAATCACTCTTCGTCATCAAAGGAGAATCTCATTGAGATTCCTCTTCTTCATTGTCGTCTGCTTTGACGACAGGTGCTTTTGATGGGTCAGCAGGTCGAAGAAGTGCATTTGAAATGCTGAACTTCTTTTCGTTATTTGCATCAACCCAAAGGTCGCCCTTGATGTCTGCCTTAAGACCTGCAATCTTTGAAGTCTTTCGAGCCTTAACGAATGCTTGAACATTCGAGTAAGGTTGCCCATCTTCTTGCTTGACATTTGAAGCACGAGTCATCTCAAGGTGAGAAGCACCGTTTTCTTCAAGGACATTCCAATAAGCAGTAAAAGCGGCTGAGTAAATTGCATCCGCTTGATTAAGAACCGTTTGTTGGTATGCTGGCATTGAAACACCGCCACCTTGACGCTTAGGCCAAAGAGCCATTTTTCGACCACGAGAAAGAATGTCAGTCTTGTAGATTCCACGCATAGCAATTCGAGTAGAACCACGAGCCAAGAAATTCACAATGTCTTGAAAATCATCTTCAAAGTTATCGGCATCAAATGCCTCGCCACCACGCAACTGTTCATCGTTTTCGGGAAGTGCTGTAAGTCGCAAAACCTCAGCCTTGTTTTCTACAAATGTTTTAACATCAGCAGTCCACGCATTCCATTCATCGTCAGTCATCATTTTTTTATCTGTTTTATCAGCCATAATACTAAACCCCCTTCGGGTATCAATACCTATGACGAAATAGATATAAGGTGTTCTACAAATTATCCTTACCATATGGTTCTAAGAAAATACTACGGTGAAGAATTTTCTTTCATATGGGTGGTATGAGGGTGGGTGATATGAAAGACTATTCGAGGCGTAGATTTCCGAAGGTGGCAAAGCAACATCTTAGACGCCTTAGAGGGGGGGTCGAATCTGCTTTATTATATTATAATATTACCATCCTTACCATATGGATGCGAAGCAAGTAAAAAACGGTGAGACAAAATTTTGCGGAATATGGGTGTGTATGTGGGAGGGAAATGAAGTAAAATTCTGCGAACTCGTTTTTTACGGTCCTGATCTTTCGTCAGGTTTCGCAATACTAATGCCTTCTATTGGGCTGAAAGCCCTACCGCTCAAAGAATGTATTAGTCTTCGCATACATTACTTTTCGCTTAACATAGAAAACACTATGTTTCCTTACCATATGGTTCCTACGAAAGAAATTGAGAAAAACGGGTGGTATGTGGGTGGGGGTTTTTGGAAAGGGGTTTCGGGAGGAAAATGTGAATGTCCTTTCCTTTTTTAAGGATAAACTCGGTGAAGAATGTTGCGTCGTAGCAGTATTGTTCATTGCATACTGCTTACTCCTTACACTTCCCTTGTCGTTATTACCATATGGTAAGGTACGAGCCTGAGATTAAAGACACTTCGTTGTTTTAAAGCCTCGTAATTCTTCCACTTGTTCTTTTCACCACCCTCATGCCACCCTTGAACAAGTTTCGCTTCGCAAAAGAAATACTTCTTTTTAAAATCTTGAACCATATGGTAAGGCTGATTTGCTTACTACCTTATAGGGTTTAATTAGATGATAATAATACCCGAAAGGGAAGGAGAGATAAGATGCTTGACACAGAAAAAGTAGTAGCGAAGGCCAACAAATGGCTTGAAAATGAAGGAAACGACCCATTGGACATTAACGATGTTCAAATGTATTTGGAGCGAATTGACCAACACCCAGACTCACCAAGAGTCGAAACATGGGTTAGGCAAATTAACCTCATTGTCAAGGGAACACGCTTGACAGTGACATTGAATGAGGCTCAAAACCAAGAAGTTCTTGGATTTGCCAATATGCTCAATGAGGTTTTTACGAACTTGCCTGATTTGGTTATCCCTCGTGTCCGAACTCAAGAGGTAATCCTTGAACGGGTCACTGATGCTATGATTGCATCCATCAAGGCGGGTTCTCAATGAACTTCAATGATGACGATGAATGATTGAATCAAAAACAGTCGTTTTCACCTGCTTACGAGCAGGAGTGCCGCTTCTCACCCTTCTTCGGAGGGGTGGGAAGCCCTTTTTTTGAGGTTGCTACTAAACAAATTAACGATACCGCAACCATATGGTCCCAAAACAGTAGGGTGTGTTTGTGGGTGGGTTTGTTTTGGATAGCGAAGCGTAGACCTTAATATAAAATTATATGAGGCATATATTTCATTATTACCATATGGTTGCTAAAAAGATAATAATTATTGTCGGCTAATAGTAGGTGTAGTGGAGAACACCTAGTGTAGAGTGCTACACTTACTTTCATCTGCTGCAATCAAACCGCCACCACCTTATAGCCATTTGGCCCCCTCATTGACTATCTCAAGTCATTTGAACGCATTGAACCAATTATTTCAAATGTTCACATGAGAAACCAAACCTAAAAAACACTTTGTATTATTTACTTTATTATGTTTTATTTAATTTATACTATGTATTACAATCCGTTGGACATTCTCATTTGAGACACACATGAGAAAACAGTTTGTAGTATATATTGGGATTATAGAAAACAAAGTGTTTCACATTCTCATATTCTCAATATTCTCATATACTCTTAACTCTATTTCTCTCTCTCTCTCTCTTTCTGCATCAGTATGAAGCAGATATGGTTATTTCCCTATCTCTCTATGTAGGGCAAATGATTGAGAAACATGAGAAAGTGAGAATGTCTTGCGAAATGTAGGAGGCAGGGCCATTATCTCCTACACTTTGTGTTTCTCATTTGTCTCACGGTGAGAATGTCGGTCAATTTGACCTATATCTTCGCTACAACTAAATAATCAACATTTCAGAAACAAAAATCAAATTTTAGAAAAAGGTGACAATTATGAACATATTTTATTTAGGAAACCCGCAGATTTCTGCACAAGAATTATGCGACAAACATGTAGTGAAAATGATAACCGAATCGGCTCAAATGTTATGCGCCGCTCATTGGTGTAAAGCAAATACTTTGGAAAAGATTGAGAAACTCAATGGTGCAAAGTTGTTCAAACCTGCTCATGTGGGTCATCCGTCAACCATATGGACAAGGGAGACAAATGAGCAATATCTATGGCATTATGAACTATATGTTGAGATGTGCAAAGAATACACTCGTCGTTATGGAAAGACACACGGCAGTTCGAGATTCATAGGTGTGTTGGATAAACCACCCGAAGATTTAGGCACAGGTTGGAGAGAACCTCCACAGTGTATGCCTGAGAAGTACAAATGCGACGATACAATACAAGCGTATCGTAACTATTACATTGCAGAAAAGAAACATTTTGCAAAGTATAAAAAAGGAGGAAAACCAGAATGGCTTTGAAAAAAATAAATGGCGGCGTAACAAAACATATTGAATGTAAAAAGAAATGCGGAACTGGATGGCTTGTCGATTTGCGGATTTACGAGAACAAACGAAATATTTGGTTCTTCGTATGTCCAAAATGCGGCGAGTCATTTAAACTACGAGTAGGTGAAGGAAAATGATAATTAGAAATTATGAAATAACAAGTGGGGTAGCCCCGACACAAATTGAAGGAAAACTAATGGGCGGTAAGGAATTTTACATTCGATACCGTAACTGTGTATTCTATGCAGAAGTAGACGGTGAAATGATATGCCGTATAGAACTATGGGATAGAATGGGCGACTACCATAGAGAAGTTCACATGGAAACCGATGAGGCTTTTCAATTAGCAGGAATGAAGACGGCTATCAAATGCCGAAGACCTTTGGTTCATAGGCCAGAATTTGAAACAAAAATACATTGTAAAACATGCGAAGGTGAAGAAGAATGAAGAGAAAATTAAGATGCAATTGTGGTGTAGACACATGGTATGAAGATAATAGTAATGTTAACTATGTAGACGCATGGCGAGCATTACAGCAAAAGTGTAAGTGTGGTGACGAATATGAATGACGAATGGCAGATTGAAGAAGAAATGAAAGAATATTTGAAAGACTTTTTGGAAAATAAAATGTCAATGCAAGACGCTATGAAGATTGCACTAATGCTTGATGTTGAAATGGATGAAGCGTATGATATTGCTGTAAAGGCATTGATTAAGGCGGCCTTTGATAACGCTGACGATTTGACAGTAGAAGACATTGAAACAGCACACGAAATGTGTAATAAAGTAGACATTACTTGGTGGGGGAATAGACTTGAGAAATAGAAGAACAGTAGAAGTAGATGGTAGAAAATTTGAAGAAGAAGAACTTTGGGACCTGATGGTTACAGCCTTTGAAGGTGGAAGTAATTATTGGTTCGGCACTATAAATGTCAATCTGGAAACAAGAAGTCTTCACAGTCTTTTTGCTAACGAGTTCTCACACACTATTACAAGTTGGCGATGGTATCACCAAGTTCCTTTTGTATTGGCTGGAACATCGGGTTACAAAGGACATGAATTAGAAATAGATACCCCGGCAGGGAAGTTTTACCTAACAATTAGTAAGATGTTCGAAGGACTAAAATTGATGCACGAGGAAAGTCCCCGTCATTACAACGATTTCATTACCGAGAACTGGGATGCAATTACAGCAGATGTTTTTCTACAATATGCTCTATTTAGCAAGGTGATTTTCGGATGATTATTACAATGCTTTTGACAATAATTTTCTCTCTTTTTATCTGGTTTTTATTAGAACTTTTTAGAGAGGACACAGTTTACGACAATATTAAGAAAAGGAGATGGTGGGAGTGAACTGTCATATATGTGATTCACTTGCGGAGGTAATTCTTACCGAAGGTAGACTTAATATACTCGAAGTCCACTCATTAAAAGGTCAGATAATATACGATTGGACCGGAGGTGGTAGCCTTGCTACACACTTCTGCAAGCCTTGTTTTTCAGGCTTGGCAAAACAAATATACCGTGAAGGCTACTATGCCGACCACACATTAAGGAGAGATGAAGAATGATTAAACAAATTGACGAATTATACGAGGAACTTTCGGAACAATACGAAATTGACCACGGAGATTTCAATTCCTTTAGTGAATTCCTAATAGCGACTATCATAGTGGAACGGAAGCAACTAGAGAAATACAAAAACCGATACCTCAAAATGATGTGGTCGGCATCCGAGTTTGTTTCGGATGAAGAACTTGCGGAATGGTGGAAAGAAGAATGAAGAAATATACAATAACAATTGAACTAAGAACTGAAGAGATAGAATGGTTTTTTGACCTAATGCACGACACGACTATGGAACTAAATATAGATGAAGCCCTTGAATGGGCAATCGTGGGGGAAGAAGAATGAATGGAATTCATACAAACTGCGTAATATGTGGTGGGTCTCTATTACACCCAGATGAAATCAAACTGGGCTATCACGAAGAATGTGCAGAAATGCAGAACAAAAGAGTTCACTCAATGAGGGGATAAAATGGCTCAAATAAGAAAAAGAAACTGGTGTAGAGAATTTTTGAGGGAAAATGGTCCAGCAACTACACAAGAAGTTCTCAATTATATTGAGAAAAAAACGACTGGACTGGGCGGTGCAACTGCTAGAAGTTTAGGTATGATTATGAAGTGCGATTCTATGATTCGCAAGATTGATAAGGTAACACTCACAGGAGAAACTGGAGTCAAATACTCCGTTAACCTATGGGACATAAGGAGAGATAATAATGAATGAAGAAGGATATATGAAGCAACTTGAAGGACTAATGAACATGGGCCTGATAGGACAGGAAGAAATTGAAAAGATGTTGAAGAAAGCAACGGGTGGTCTTTGGCTCGATGAAGAACAACAGGCGCAATTGGAAACGGCTATGACTACCTACATGGGGATGATTGATTCACTCCATGCAATCGGTATCATTTCCGACGCAAGAATTGAAAGTACAAAGAGAAAAACTCGTAAGGCCGTCAGCGAGATGATAAAAGACGGCAAAAAGGTAACAGAAAATGGAACATTGGAGGAATAAATATGGTAAAGGTAACAATTTTAAATCAGACAGGACACACAGAATTAGACTTATCGGCAGACGAAGCAATTCAGCAGATTTTGGACCACCCGACACACTGGGCTTACATTAACGGTGAATTGGTTTCGCATGACGAAATAGCAAACATGAACGCAGAAGACATTACAGATGTAGTGCTAACTCAAGCAATTGTTGGAGGTTGCTATTGAATAGGTGATTCTCTGTTGCCAACCTTATCTCGCAGGTATAGTGAGTAGCCCAACTTGTGGGCATAACAAGTGCAGTTTCGGGTCTGCTAAAAAACCCGCTTTTTTTATTGAGGAATTACTATGACTGTAAAAAAATCGTGGAAGGCTGAATACTGGCCTCAAATTATTGAACTGCTTGAAAAAGAAAATGAAACTAAAAAGGGTAATATTAATTGGCCGTATATCTATGATTATACCCAGCGAACTAGAAAACACATAGAAATGCGTCTGCCCAAAACTTTAACTCGCAGTAACAATAGTTATGTCTATATTAATTCAAAAGAAATAATGCAAGTAATTGTATCTGATTGGGATAAATTTAATCTTAATACTCTAAGGCAGTTTCGCAGAACAATGAAGCCCTTTGAAAATAAATATATTCTCAAGGCAATCTACAACGAAAGAAAGGAGGAATTCGATGCACTGGTCGCTGAGAATGATAATTGATTTGCCGAAAGCAATACTAACATTTCGTAAATCACACATTATGATGAGCAAAATACAGAAGGTAGAGAAGAAGGAAGGTTCAATTGCTGGTTTCAAGACCATGTTAACCTACCCATCCTTTGAAGGTGCTGAAGTAGAAATATATATGGATATGCTACCTGAAGTTATGGATAATAAAGAAAAATATTCTCCTAAAGAAATGGAATGGTTTCTTGCAAAGGGCGAGGAATATGGTATTCTAAAAAGAGTAGATGTCCCTGTTGAACCCGATGATAGTTGGAGGAAATGGGAAGAAGAATGAATCAATTGGGCATATGGTGTAATGGATAGCATTTTGGCCTTCTAAGCCGAAGATTCGGGTTCGATTCCTGATATGCCCGCCAATGGACAATTAGCATAGTATGGTTAATGCACTCGGCTCATAACCGAGCGACCACCGGTTCAAATCCGGTATTGTCCACCTATTCGAGGTAATTAAAATGATGATAAAATGTTTTAACTGCGATACAGTATTAATACTGAAGGAGGCCCTACGGGGATATAGAATATGTAAGTGTTGTAACTTGCAGGTTGATAATAATACCAACCAAATTTATGCAACAGAATGGAAAGTTATCGCCATTAAAAAGGATAACCAAATAATATGGAGGAATATAATATGATGAATTATGAAAGATTTGTAAGTAAAGACAAGAAGAATGTGCTGACAGTTAATGGCACGAGATTAGAATTAAGAAAACCGTGGGCAGATTGCGAGCGACAACTTTGTGCTTGCTCAAAGCCGGATGCTCCTGTTTTCCGTTATCAATGTGAAAATGGTGGAGGCTGTGGAAAGTTTCAACGAATGGATTTCGGATGCTACCGTCTTGCTGTTGGTAAAGCACCTGTAAAAGTTTGTGAAGATTCTTGCGAATGTAACTGCCACCCTAAAGTTGAAGAGGGTGAAGAATAAATAAATAATAAGGGCGGGGTTCCCAAGTATGGTCAAAGGGGCCGGGCTTAAATTCCGGTGCGTATTGCTTCGTGGGTTCGAATCCCACCCCCGCCACTTATTATTGAGGTGATTAAAATGAATAATAGAAGAATAGAATTACATAAAAGACCAGCACCCGCTGTTGGTAATAACAAACATAAAAAGTTTATTCAGTGGATTACTGAGTATTTATCTATGGCCGGAGGTCAAGCAAATACTCTCGATATTTACTACTGGTTAAACGATAATACTAAACACGGATTGCAGATTAACGCACTCGTGAATGTATTATCGAAAGGTCCCTTTGAAGCCGTTGGGGAAGAATCAACGCACAGTGGTTTAGGGGTAAAAAGAGTTGTCAAAATCTGGCAAGTAAAGGTTGATAAAGTAGAAGAAAGGAGTGAAAAAGCATGAACAAAGAAACAGACATTTTGAGCGATATTACCGTACATATGAAGTATGCTAAGTATCAAAAGGACAAATTACGAAGAGAAACATGGGAAGAACTATGTGAACGCAACATGAATATGCACATTCAGCATTACCCTCAACTTGAGGGAGATATACGAAAGTTGTATGAAAACTATGTGTTGAAGAAGAAAGTATTGCCTTCAATGCGTAGCCTACAATTTGGTGGAAAGTCAATTGAAATTTCACCGAATCGAATCTATAATTGTGCATATATGCCTGTTGATTCTTTGGAATGTTTTTCCGAAGCAATGTTTCTACTTCTTGGTGGAACTGGAGTTGGATATTCTGTTCAAAGACACCATGTTGAAAAGTTGCCTCTAATTCGTAAGCCAAGTCCTGATAAGAAGCGACGATATTTAGTTAGCGACTCTATCGAAGGATGGGCAGACGCAGTTAAGATTCTTCTAAAGGCTTACATGGGACAAAATCTAAGCACACCCGTATTTGATTACTCGGATATTAGAGTCAAGGGTTCTCTATTAGTCACAAGTGGTGGAAAGGCTCCCGGCCCTGCACCTTTGCGAGAATGTTTAGTTAAGATTGAGAATCTTTTATTAGCAAAACCTGATGGTTATTTACTAAAACCTATCGAAGTTCACGACATGATGTGCCATATTGCAGACTCAGTTCTTGCAGGTGGTATTCGTAGAGCCGCATTAATTTCATTATTTAGTGCTGACGACAAAGATATGATTTCATGTAAAAGTGGAACATGGTGGGAACAAAATCCTCAACGAGGGAGAGCAAATAATTCAGCGGTTTTAATTCGAAATCGTGTAACAAAACCGTTCTTTTTGGAACTGTGGAAACGAATTCAGGAATCTGGAGCAGGAGAACCGGGTATTTACTTTAGCAACGATAAAGATTGGGGAACAAACCCGTGTTGCGAGATTGCTTTGAGGCCATATCAGTTCTGTAACCTTACCGAAATTAACGCTTCATCTATCGAAAATGAATTAGATTTCTACGGAAGATGCGAAGCAGCGGCATTATTAGGAACTCTTCAGGCTGGTTATTCTGACTTCCATTATTTGCGAGATTGTTGGAGAAAGGCAACGGAAAAGGATGCACTTTTAGGTGTAAGTATGACGGGAATTGCCTCAAATACTTATGAAAAACTTGGGGTAAATCCTGAAACTTTATTGAATTATGGGACAGAAGTTATCAAGCAAACTAATAGAATATATGCAGAAAAAATTGGAATAAAACCTGCGAGTAGGTTGACCTGTATCAAACCCGCTGGAACTACCAGTTTGGTTTTAGGAACTTCTTCCGGAATCCACGCATGGCACGATGACTTCTACATTAGACGCATTCGTGTTGGAAAGAATGAGGCAATTTACTCATACCTTGCTGATGAACACCCTCAACTTGTTGAAGATGAATACTTCTCGCCACATGATACGGCAGTAATTAGTATTCCTCAAAAAGCACCCGAAGGTTCTACAACTCGTAAAGAGTCAGCACTTTCACTCCTTGAAAGAATCCGTTTGTTTTCAAAGACTTGGGTTCGTAATGGTCATGTTGACGGCATTAACACCCACAATGTTTCTGCAACCGTTTCATTAAAGGATGTAGAATGGGATTTTGTTGGAGAATGGATGTGGAATAACCGTGAATACTATAACGGTCTTTCCGTACTACCTTATGACGGCGGTTCATACAAACAAGCACCATTTGAAACAATCACAGAAGAACAATACAACGAACTCGTAGGAACCTTGAATAAGGTAGACCTCACACAAATAACTGAACTTGAGGACAATACAGACCTCAAGGGAGAAATTGCTTGTGCAGGTGGAGTCTGTGAAATTTAAAAAGAAACACGCACTGATACCAATTGATACTGTTATGGAGGATGGGGAACCTCGTAGCAATAAACAAATTATATCAGCAGTAATTGATTTGCCCACACATGGCGGGCGAAGAAGAAGAGTAATACCTACAACACAGGAGGTAGCCATGTATCTAAAAAATAACCCAATTTATGAATGTATAAGCAAAGGAGATGAAAAAATATGGAGAAAGAAAATATAATTTTTAGAGTGACGAGTTTCAAATCGAATGGTTCGGTTTGGACTAAGACATATGAAGACGAAAAGAAATTACTTGAGGTATTGCCTGTTCTTTACACGCAATTTCCCCATGTGATGGTAAGTAGACAAACGCTGAAAAAGCCACACTTGGAATATCTAAAAGACTTGGGGGATAAACAATGAGAATCGAATTTCACATTGTTGATGATATGGAACTACCACCCTTGACTATTACTATGGATGAAGGTGGCCTACACCCAATATTATATATTAACCAACATCACCGACTTTGGTTGGGGTTGATGAGAAATGCAATTCCGGGGATGGCACAACAAATGCAGGATAAGTTAACAGAATTATGTGATGGCTACTTGCGAGAACAAATTAGATTTGCACAGGCGGATGAGGAATATGAATGAAGAAGAAATTAAAAGCGTAACAGATTTAATTAGAATGGTAAAGGTTGGGGGCGGTGAAACCTTCAGTGTTACGATTACTGCAAGACAAAGACAACTGACGACCTTTATTTCTACGGTTACTACCCACACTGAATATCGGGGATATAGATATTATAGAAACCGGGGTAATAACGACCATATGGTTAGGGAAGGAAACGACCAATCCATAAATTATTTTGCTAGAACCGTCGTTAAACTATTAAATAATTGCTTTAAAAGACAAGAAACCTTTGCATTTTTTAGTGCATATGGCAAGGTTATCTTTCAACGCTATGAAGGTAAATATTATTTGAACGGTAATAAATTAACTAAATCCCGTCTTAATTCCTGTGTTCCCGGTATTTTAATGAAACTTGCTATCAGTAAAGATGAGAAAAAGTTTAGTAAATTCGTAGATATGATTATTGGAACAGACCCGATAATCTCTTCAGCAATTGTTAACAAAATTGAATACACATTCTTTGATAACGATAAGAAAATTACCACTCTTCTAAATTTAGAAAAGACCGGGAAGGAACATTCTGCCATTGAACTTTATGAAGGCGTGTGGGTGGAATTTAAAGACACTCAAATCAAGTCTTTTATTAATTCATGTAGAGGGAATAAAAACAAGTTCTTAGGTGTAAGTCCCGAAGAACTATATTACTTATCCCGTGGAGAGTTCTTATCCAAAAGCGAAACACAAGTAGTATATGCGTTCTTGGAACAAAATCGCAAGTCTTCACTTGTCGAAAAAAGAAGCATGGAATTATTCAAAGACCTCACAGAAAGGTTCAAGGGTAAAATCTTCGAAAAGGCTATGATTCTTGATGAAGTTGAAAAACAAAGCATGGCAGTTAGGGGAAAGAACTTAGATTGGTTGGTAGTCGATAGAGGCTATAAGGCAGGAAGACAAGATGTTTCTACATACGCTGTGTTTTGTGCAAGTAATTATAAAATGACAAATCAAAACGGTAGACCTGTGTATGAGGCGGAGAGTAATACTGGGCTAAGTAATGTTTCGGCAGACCAAATGTGGTCAGATAAAAAATCTAAGAAAAAATACTATCTTATGGGACCAATATGTATCGACCAAGCACATACAGGTATTTCAATTGGGGACCAATTTGCGGCAAGGTCTATGGCATTGTTAAACGATGTTCATACCTTTTCCCAAGTTTCAACCCTAAGAGGATATGAAAGATACAAAATAGAAAATAGAGTCGATTGGGATGCCTTGTCTATATTGTTCCGGTAGAAATAAATTCGACAAGGAGATAAACCTCTATGTATGCGAGGTTTGTAATTTAATTAATGTTTCGAGAATTATGGAGATAAATAATTCCGTTAAAGTGGATAGAAACTTAGTAGAATTATCTCTAATTTGTAGTGAATTTGGAATAGAAAAAACAGAAGAAATTAAAAAAATGTTTCGCTCATCTTATGTTGCTCTACTCAAGGGTAATTATACTATGTCGGAACTATCAGTAGCAGTAGTGTTCCTTAACAACAAGTCGCTCAATTTAGCAAAGTTGGGCGGCTTCATGGGGGTTAAAACACGCAGGGCTAAAACCGTTGTTAAAAGATTACAGAACATTTTCAACATAGACTTAGTTTATTCAGTTGAAGAGGCGCATGAGTTCTGTGATACACATAATTTGAATGCGAAGAAATTAATTACCTATGTATCTGGTGACATGAAAATAACGAAAGAAGTTCTCATGTCCTGTATATATTTGGCTACCGACTTGTCATACGGTAAGGTAGCAAGAATGTTTCATGTAAGTGAAAATACCGTATGGCGACATGTAAAAAAAATGGGGAAATATGTATGAAGAAAAATAAAATAATGATTATTGGATGCGGTGGAATTGGGTCTTACTTGATTTCACTATTAGATAGAGCAAATAGAATGAATACAACTACGATGTTATACGACATTACAGTGTATGACCCTGATGTTGTTGAAACGAAAAACCTAAGTTATCAAAACTTTGATGCTGATGATGTTGGCTTGAATAAAGCAGAAGCACTATCACAAAGATTTGTCTTTAAATCTCAACCATATAAGGTTCTTACACCTTCTCAAATTGAAGGGTATGACTTAGTTATATGTTGTGCTGATAACTTAGATGTGCGAAAGATGCTTTATAAATCAGGCATTAGATGGCTTGATTTGAGAGCGCAGGGTCGAGCCGGTTTGCTTGTAAGTTCGGATGAAGACCCGAAACTTTACTCGACATTAACAGCAGGACCGGAAGGTTCTTTTTCATGTCAAGGTGATAATTGGGATAGAAGTAATCAAGGAGTCCACTTTACTCATGTAGCGGTTGCAGGTTATGGCGCACAATGGGTTCAAAGATTCTTTGCTGGAGATTATACTCCAAAACATATTGTGGTGAGCGCATGAGAAAATGGTTAATGAATAGGCAACTTAGAAAGATAAGGAAAGAGTATAATAGGGTAGTAAAAGTCTACCCAAAGAAAAAGAAAGACGATGATTACGGAGGCGATGATTAATGGATAAAATAGTAAGAGAAGAAATAATTGGACATGAAGAAGAAGTGACTGAGGATATGATAGACCTGTTCTACGAAACTTGGGAACCTGAGAACGATGCGGAATACATTGATGAATTAGTAATCAATAACAACTACGAAGTTGTTGCCCTCATTAAAGAAGAAGATGATAGTGAGTGGGTACAAGAAACTTTAGTCACTTATGGTGCTAAGGTTCAACCTGTCTATGAAGGTGGAGTTATGAATTCCTTTTTCCGAGGAACAGAACCTAAAGGCCCACTAAATATCCAACATACTGATATTGCACCCGAAGTTTGGCAAAAGGAAATCAACGAAGTATGGAAGCATTTAACATTAAAGGGTGAAGATATTCCTCGTGACCGTAGATTTTTAGATGCAATTTGGAATGCTTCTACCAGTATTCTACCGGGCCTCGAAATTTCAGTTATCATAGACCGTAAAGGAAAACTATTTATGAATAGTGGAAGTCCGGGCTATGTTGATTATGGAGGTGTAGATGTTACAGGAATGAGTATTCCTATCCGTTGTTGGATTCATACTCACCCATTTGGCTATGCCTTTTGGTCGGGAACTGATAATAGAACCCTGCGTAATTGGCGACCATTGAATCAAGAAGCAATCGTAATTGGAAAAGGAGAACACATGATATGGGAGAAAACGGCAACAGGGGAAAGAATGACGAAAGTAGTAGACCGAGAAGCCTTCGAGTTGTAAGGTTTCCTACTTTTGGTGATAGGGAAATTGAGTGTCCCGTATGCGAGGGAAATAAATGTATCGTATGTAATGGAACAGGATTTTTTGAAATAAGTGGA
>TARA_R110002020_G_scaffold424824_2_pt1 | contig 16653 bp, 13 predicted proteins | sample TARA_R110002020 | Tara Oceans TARA_R110002020 (sample SAMEA4396489) | marine metagenome | biome: Westerlies Biome; feature: [MES] marine water layer (ENVO:01000295) within the mesopelagic zone...; material: water (ENVO:00002006), including particulate matter (ENVO:01000060) such... | reverse complement strand
CTGGTACAAGGCGTCCAGCAAGACCAAGACCAAGTACACAAAAGCCATTACGGATGGTAAAGCATACGTTGCTGGGTAAATTCTATGGCAACAGCGAAAGAGGTTGAAGCAAAACTTAATACCCACGAAGCTGTCTGTGCGGAACGGTGGAAGGAAACGATCGAGCGCATAAAACGTCTTGAAATGATTATGGTTGGTTCTGCAGGAGCAGTAATTTTGCTTATGGCAGGAATGCTTTGGAAAATTTAGGTAAGTTAGATGCCTTTAGTGAAAGTTCAATTTAAGCCAGGAATCAATAAAGAGTCTACTGCTTATGGTACAGAAGGCGGTTGGTTTGATTCTAGCTTGATTCGGTTTCGAAAAGGTCGCCCTGAAAAAATAGGCGGCTGGGAAAAATTGACAAATAATACTGTAGTTGGTATTGGCCGATCATTACACACATGGGCTACTTTGAACAATAATAAATACATGGGTGTGGGTACAGAATCTAAAGTCTATATCGAAGAAGGAGGAGCCTATAATGATATTACTCCTGTACGAAGAACAGTCACTCTTGCAGCAAATCCATTAAAAACGGGGTCTGCTTCAAGTGGTGTAGTTACGGTGACTGATCCTAGTCATGGCGCTAATTCAGGAGATTGGGTAACTCTCTCAGGAGCAACAACAACTGATGGTGTTACAGCGGCACAGTTAAATCTTGAATTTGAAATCACTAAAATTGATGCAGGTAGTTATACAATTTCAACGGCTGGGTCAGCTACTTCTGGATCTACGGCTGGTGGGGGTTCTGCTGTCATTGCTAACTATCAAATAAATATTGGTTTAGACACAGTTGTTGAAGGGGTAGGTTTTGGAGCGGGAGCTTGGGGAGGATTTCCACAAACTTATTCGCAAACAACCCTTAATGACAGTGGGGGAATAAGCGATTCGGATACTACTTTCATACTTACGAGCGCTACTAATTTTGAAACTGCATCAAGCACAACTTCATCTGCGGTCACGATTGTTGATTCTTCTATTGCTGTTGCAAGTTCAAGTGGGTTTCCTTCAAAAGGGACTATTTTAATAGATAGTGAAAAAATTCAATATAAAACAAATGCTGGAAATATTTTTGGAGACATAACAAGAGGAGCTGATGGAACAACCACAGCCACACACAGTAGCGGAGCAACAGCAACTTTTGTTGGGCTGGTGCTAATAGACGATGAGTTGATTCAGTATACGGGCAAATCCAGCAACACTATAAATGCGGGAGTAGTTCGCGGAGTGCGAGGAACAACAGCAGCTTCTCATTCCGATGGCGCAACGGTAAACGAAGCAAATGATTTTGTTGGCTGGGGACAAGAAGCCTCTACTGCTGCAGAAACAGGGTTGAATATACGATTATATGCTCAAGATAATTACGGGGAAGATCTTGTATTTAATGTTTTTGATGGAGAGCCTTTTTATTGGGATGCGACGTTAGGACTTGGTGCTCGAGCAACAGATTTTGCTTCTCAAACGGGGGCCTCTGGTGCGCCTACTATTACACGCCGTATTATGGTTTCTGGTACAGACCGTCATATAGTTTGTTTTGGGTGCAATCCAATCAATGAAACGGATCAAGATTTTCTGATGGTTCGTTGGTCCGACCAAGAAAGTCCTTTTGATTGGACACCTACTGCAACAAATACAGCAGGAAGCCAGCGTATTTCTTCAGGTTCTAGAATTGTCTCCGCGCAAAAAACAAGGCAGGAAATTCTTATTTGGACAGATGTGAACCTCCACGCAATGCGTTTTGTGGGTGCGCCTTTTACCTTTGGGTTTTCTTTAATTGCTGCAAATGTCTCTATTATCGGCCCAAATGCAGTTGTTACAGTTGGGGACAAATGTTTTTGGATGGACCAGGAAAACTTTTATGTCTACTCAGGACGACTTGAAATAATTCCTTGTACAATTCTTCGATATGTGTTTGACGATATTAATTTAGATCAAAGTGATAAATTTTTTGCAGCTTCAAATAAAATGTTTGATGAGGTCATCTGGTTTTATATTTCCGCTGATGCCACGGAGATAGATCGGTATGCAAAATACAGCCTTACAGAAGGCACGTGGGATATAGGATCCCTCTCTAGGACAGCTTGGGTAGATTTCGGGATTCATGATTTTCCACGGGCGTGTGGCCAAGAAAGTTCTAGTAATTATATTTACCTCCATGAAAAAGGAACAAATGCTGATGGAGCAGCGATGACGTCTTTCATTGAATCGGGTGATTTTGACTTAGGCGATGGAGAACAGTTTATGTTTTTAAACAGAATTATTCCCGATATTGATATAGGCACCTCTTCCTCTAGTGCAGTTAATTATATTATTAAAACAAGAAATTATCCTGGAGATTCTTTAACGACTAACTCTACAAACGAAGTACAGAGTGATACAGAACAGGCTTTTATACGAGGCAGGTCACGGCAAGCAGTATTGAGAATAGAAAGTTCTACAACTGATGTTTCATGGACCTTGGGCGATACTCGTATAGAAATGCGCCCAGATGGGAAGAGATAATGGCAAAATTGTTAGATCATAGTTTCCCTGACGCGCCAGAGCCGTATAGTGCTGAAACACTTCAAAGAGTTTTAAGAGATATTGAAATGGCTTTAACGAAAGTAGAGTTCCCAGCGGAAGTAGAAGGAAAAGACGAAAGCAAAGCATTAACATGGTTTATGAATTAAATGTCAACTTTTTATAAAAATGCAAAGGCAGACCTGACAAGTACTGCAGCAACTTCTCTTTATACAACACCTACGGCAAAGACTGCTGTGTTTCGATCTTTATTAGTTTCCGAAGACTCAGGGAATGCGGATACAATTACTGTAACTATAACTGATGCCGATAGTGCAGTATTTAGTCTTTATAAAGTAAAGGCTGTGTCTGCAAATACAACAGTAGAGTTATTATCACAACCTCTAGTTATAGAAGAATCTGAAATTCTAAAAGTTACTGCTGCAACTGCAAATAGGTTACATGTAGTAGGAAGTTATGTTGAGATTTCGTAAAGAGCATATCTTTCTACGGAAGAATGGGGTATAAATCATTATGGCTAACGAAATGTATACAGATCCAAATGCAAGAGCTGCCGTGTTGGGATTAGAAAGTAGTCCTGAAAATCAGCAAATTGCGGCTAACATAATGACCCAAGGTCTTGCCAATACCTTAGGCACTGGGGGAGGCGAAGGATCTGGGGTTCCAATGGGAATGCCCCCTACTCCTCAAAATGATGCAGCATTTGCTATGGCAGAAGATGAAGCTGCTGCTGGAGCTGGAGCTGGAGCTGGAGCTGGAGCTGCTGCTGGAGCAACGGGGGGACTTCCTAGTCCAGAAGCGACTCTTGAATCGATGAAAAGAATGATGAAAGAAGAAGTTCGGGCTGAATGGGCAATGAGAAATGAAGATAAAAAAATGCCCGGATCAAATATGACATGGGGTGACTATTTTAGACAAATTTATGAAAGAGCAGAAGAAGAAACACCAGGATCTGGGAAAGATGCAATTGGCATCGTTATTGATGAAATCATAAAACAAGAAGAGATAGATGCTGATCCAAATCAACAAAATGTAAATATGCCGCAAGTTCCTACGTTGCCTCTTCCTGGAAATGAAACTGAGATGGCAGCGGCAGCAGGGAATTTTGCCGCCGCTGAAGGAGCTCCTCCTATGCCTCCTTCACCGGACCAGCAGGGGATCATAACAGCCGCCAACGGGGGCGTAGTAGGCTTTAACCTTGGAGGAATGAATCAGGGGGCTGTGAGCGAAGAAGAATTTATGAATGTGCTAAATGCAGAAGCACAGAATGCGGGAGTTTCTCCAGATCAAATGGCCGCTGTAACCGAGATGGCTACAAATACGACGGGTGGCCCTATGGGGGCAAATGATAATGTCATGGACACGGGCATTATGCAAAATGTTGAAGCGGTAGATGCTACTGAAGAAGATCTATCGGGCATTGGTTCACTTGCTGCTATAAATGAAAAATTAGCAAACGCTGGAGAAGAACAAGTTGTTCATGTTACTGATGGAGAAATGATTTTTGATCCAAGTCGTTTGAATGAACCTGATCAACGGATGCTATTAGCTGCTTTGGAAACAGCAGGAATAGATCCTGCGGCGGCTACCGTAGGGAATGAAGCGAATATTCTTAACGAAATGACAGGACTCCCTGCTTTTGGTTGGTTTAGCAAAATATTCAAGCCTATTAAAAAAGTAGTTAAGAAAGTTGGAAAAGGTTTTAAGAAAGTAGGTAAATGGCTTAAGAGCAATGCGGGTACTATTCTCGGTATAGCGGGAGCTATGACGGGCAACCCATGGCTTGCGGCTCTTGGGTCTGGGATTGGGTCTCTTATTGAAGGAAAACCCATTCAACAGGCTCTCCTGAGCGCGGGTATGAGTTTTGCTGGAACGAAATGGGTAGGGCCTTGGATTGGAAAACAACTTCAAGCGGCAGCTCCTGGAACTTTTGGTACGTCTGTCAGTGAAACTTTTGGTATAGGCGAAGGTTTAGCAAAGCAAGGGGGAGCACAGGTAGCTATGGAAAAAGCAGCACATAATGCTGCTACTAACGCCGCTTTGACAGCAGCAAAAACTGCGACACCTGAAGCAATACTGAGAAGTGCCACATTGAGTGCTGAAGCAGCAATCGCAGACACCGTAGGACACGGGCTTACGAAAGAAGCCATCGCAAAAGGAGCAAGTCAAATAGCTAAACGTGCGGTTGGTGATGTTGCTTCGGGAGCAGTAACAAGACTGGCTGGGTCTACTATACCAGAACGAATATTCACTTCAGCCGCAACAAGAGGACTCTCTCAACCGCTTGGCCAGTTGGCAGGAGGAGCCATTTCAGGTGGTCTCCAAGCTGCTACACAACCAATGGTTGAAGCAAGTATGTTTGGAGATCCAAATGCTGAGGCTGAAGCATTAGCGGCTTGGAATAGAAGATATGACTACACTCCATCTGCACAAGAGCTGTACGATTTCTACACTACTGAATATATTCCTAATCAACAAGTAGATCCTGGAATAATTGGTGGCACTCCTGGATATCAGGTAGCTAACGCGGCACAAGCTGCTCCCATGGCACAGGGAATCATGCCGCCTCTCGCTGCAAATTTTTTACCAAATTCTCTTGGTATTTTTAATGCGGCAGGGGGTGGCTATGTAAGCGGAATTGGTGGGCCAAGAACTGACTCAAACCTTGCCCGTTTATCAGATGGTGAGTTTGTGATGACCGAGCAAGCTGTTCGTGGAGCCGGAAACGGAGACCGCGCAGATGGAGCCGCTCGAATGTTAGGCATAATGCAGGGTTTTGAACGGAGTGCTGCATAATGGCTGTCGATACAACAATTGTACGCGAAGCACCGTTTCTTGAACAGGCTAGGCAGAGACTTCTTGACAGTTCTGAAGCATTAGCAGAAACTCCTATTACTCTGCCTCGTTCGCAATTAGCAGACTTTTCAGGAACTACAAAACAAGCCTTTAACTTAGCTCAACAAGGACTTGGTGGTTATCAACCTCATCTAACCAGTGCAGGTACGCAATTAGATAGGGCGGGGTTGGGGTTAAGTGGCGCACAACAAACATTGGGAGGGATTTCAGGAACTTTAGGACAACAAGCAGGGCAGTTAGGTGCTGCGGGACAGACTTTTGCACCTCAAGCAGGACAGTTAGGTGCTGCGGGAGCCACTATTGGTGAAATGGCTGGCGAGAGAGCTGCCGCTAGAGCACAACTTACAGGAGCTGAAGGAATTCTAGGGGGTCTTGCGGGAAGAGGTCCTGGAGCATTAAATGAGGCTCGGCAAGCCGCTCTTTTAGGTGCAGGAGATATAACGGGTCGGATTGGTGCTTTTCAAAATCCCTATCAACAACAAGTAATAGATTCTTTTCAACAAGAAGCAGCACGTTCAGCTGATCTAGCTCGAAATCGAGCAAATCAACAAGCTATTGGTTCCGGCGCTTTTGGGGGATCGCGGTCAGGAGTACAGAGCGCAGAATTAGAACGGAATCTTGCTGATGTGTCTCAACGAAATATCGCAGGATTATTGAGCCAAGGATATGGCCAAGCTCTGGGTGCTGCAGAAAGAGAAGCAGGACGACTTCAACAACTTCCTGGACAACTAACAGGAATTGAGCAGTTACAGTATCAGCTTCCTTCGTCAGTTGCCGCGCAAATGCAAGCAGCTTCTGCACAAAGAGGAGCATTAGGACAGCAAGCTGGGGCAGAAGCCGCCCAACGACAGGCGCTGGCTCAAGGTTACGGAGCTATGGGCGCACAAAGAGGGGCGCTGGCCCAAGGTTTTGGCCAGCTTGCCGCAGGGCAAGGCGCTCTTGCAGCAGGGCAGCAAAATGTTGCGCAAGGGCAGCAAGGACTAGGAGGAGCCTATAGTGGGTTAGCGGGATTAGCTCAACAGCTCCCCGCACAAGATATTGCACTTCTTAGCCAGATTGGTGGTCAGCAACAGCAGCAAGCACAAAGAGCCTATGATATTGACCGACAGAATATTCTGCAACAGACCTATGAGCCATATCAAAGAGTTGGTTGGATGGGTGATATTCTTAAAGGTCAACCGAGTGTACAGTCTACTCTAACTCAAAGTACGGACCCTCGTGGAAACCCGTTATCTCAGGCGCTAGGCGCGGGAATTAGTCTGGCGGGGATCTTTGGTCAAGGCGGCTTTGGGACAGGATACTTATTTGGACCCGCAGGAAGAACTCTAGCAGGAAGAACTTCTTAATGGCAATAGATCCTCTTCAAAGGCAAATGTTTAATAGACGACTTCCTGGAGTGAATCCAGCACAAGTAGCTGGTGGTATCTATAATCTTCGTAACATGGGGAATGCCGCTATTACATCTACACCTGTAGCCGCCCAACCACTTCAGGTGGCGAGTGTTTCAGATGCTCTGCTTAAAACTGATCCAAAAACGGGTTTTGGTAAAAAAGATGCTTCTGGTGAAAGTCTGATAGACGGCGATGATGGATCTATATTTTCATTTTATAATATTATAACTAACTATATAGATACAGTAAGAAATCACCCTCCGGACCAGCTATATGGTAACAAGACAGATGAAGATGGGGAATTTTCTAAAGATCAAATGCTGGCACAATTACTCGCGCAGAGAAGTGAGGTAGTGGAAGAGGCTGGTAGGAGGAATCTTGATTTAAGTAAAGCCTCAGACTATGCCTCTTATCAAGGTTTTGGTAGCACAGATCCTAAGTTTAAAAAACCTTTTGCGGGGTTGCCCGATGAAGATTCAAGAGCTGAATTAGAAGCTGCTGCTAAAAAGTTTGGCCCTTTTACCGAACCTGCGTTTGTTCCCCTCCCCTCAAAACTTTCTCCCGTTACCTCAGAAAAACCTGGTCCTGAAAAGGACGCTGTCAATAAATTAAAAAAAGGAGCAGATAAGGAAACTAACAACGCTGTTAGTCGAGGAGAAGTAAGCCCGAACGAGGCTACTAATGCAATAGAAAACGCAGAAACACAAGTAAATGCGCTGACTTCTACTTCTGAAATGACTTTCGAAGATGCATTAAAAGCGGTTGGTCTAAACGAAAAAGACTACAACGCCGAAAATTATAATGCAAAAGCCAAAGCAATGCTTGGCCTGGATCAAGACGAAACAGATGTTCCTGAATGGGCCGCTCCTATTTTTCTCTTTGGTTTGAATTTAATGAAGGCTCCAGCTTCTACTAAAACAAGCGATACGGGGTTGGGGGGCCTTTTAGCTGATATCGGAACGGCGGGTGAAGTTGCCTTTAAAGATTTTAAAACTGAACGTGAGCGCAAACGTAAGCAGCGGGCCTCAGTTGCGACATTAGCCACACAACTTCGCACACAAGATATCGGTTTGCGAAAACAGGTATTCTCCGAATATATGGACCTTCAGAAGTATAATAGAGATTTAAAAGATAAAATAGCTGGTAGGAGTATAGATTTAGCTAAGGTTTATCGAGGTGTATTGAGAGATGAACTTACAGCAGACCATCGGGCAAATGTCTTAGTTCATGAAAAAAAGCGTACTGCTAATTCTGCTGCAAAATTAATGAACAGTACACGAACTTATCTCGCGAATGAACAGAATCGTGCTATGGCTCCTTATATGAAAATGTTGGAGAAGAATCCAAAGGCGATGGCTACATTTGCAGAGGCATTTAAAACAGCAGAAAATAAAGGAGTAGATATAAATCTTTCCGCAGAGGATCAATTGCAATTTAAACTTGATCGGTCGATGGCTCCCGGATATTATTCGAGTCTAGCCGCAATAGCCGCTAGAGACGCAGGACTTACTCCCGCAGTTGAATTGAAGACTATTGATTTTCAAGGAGACAAGTACTCTTACGATCCAATTCAGGTGAAAAATTATGTAACTACGTTAAATAAAAATCTCACAGAAACATCAAATATTGATTCTAAGAAGGTCGAAAAGTTTACTGTTACTGGAGTTTTAAACGAGGCCCTTAGTGATCCGGATAGTCCTCATCGGAGAATGATTATAGGATCTGCTAAAACTGTTATAAAATCTGACCCAATCGAAAGAGAGGGAGTGACAACTGAGCGATATCTCAATGAAAATGCGCGGAATCAATGGTTCCTCAATAATCCCGAACCTACGGATCCTAATGAAGCAGCAGCTTATGCAGCGAAAGTAAAAGCCGCAGAATCTCAATGGCTCACGGTTGGGGAATCCTATATCAAAGGGAAACCAGAGTTCAAAGAACGAAGTTATACAAATAGAGACGGCGCAAAAATTAAATATTATTTTAATGATCAAGCCTTCAGTCAACGACAAAAGTCACAACCGAACTTATCTGTTGAAGACGTTCTTTTAAACCCTAGTAAGTATTCAAAGATTATCCAAGGCAAGATTACGGATTACGCTGGAAGAGGGGGGAATATCAAGACTTTCGTTATCTATGATCAAGGCAAAAAACGAGTAGTTGCATTAGATACCCTTGCTTACCAAAACGCTATTGACGATGGTAGACTAGAGCAAGGTGACGGACTTGTGGCAGCTGTAAAAAAAGGTGTTGCACGATATCTTGGTGCAGGAGTTGATGCAAAACCACTTCAAACCATTACCTCACTTGGAGCTGACGGTAGCTTAATTCAAGTAACCGCACAGAATGCTAAAGGAGTAATGGCCGCTTTTTCCTCTAAAAAAGATTCAATGGATTGGCGAAATAGAACAACTGCTGTAATCAATCTTAATGCCTCTGCTTGGGATATTCGAGATTTTCTTCAAAGAGGAAACGAATATGGTTTGACTTCTCGTGCGCTTGATTGGGGGGCGTCTGCAGCTAGTCTTTCAAGGCTTGTGAAGAAACAATTAGGGTATAGTAACTCTTCTGTTGTTTCAGCATTTAGGGGTGCCGCTACTACTGAAGAAACTAGAGGAATGCTTGACTCCGCTTTAAAATCTTTTGATAAAAGCACTTCTTTTGGGGGTACTCTTATAAAAGACCAAGCTACTCGCTCTCAAATAAAATCTACTTTTCTTAACTTAGCTTTCGGTCTGGCGAGCGCTCGTGAAGGTGGTAAATTAACAGATAACGACGTAAGAAATGCCCTTCAAACTTTAGGGTGGGATGGAACTTCTTGGACTCAAACACCTGAAGCAGTTGTTGCTACTTTGTCTAATGCGGTGAAAGACGCAAATAATAAGTACATCACTGAAGGCATGCTTAGAATGTCTAAAGAAGAACAATTGAAATTACAAAATGCCACGGCTGAAGGAAAAGGTGGGTTAATTGAGCAGATGCTTCGTAGGCGGGCATTAGGAAGTCCGGACGCAAGGGCCGGAGCAATGTATAAACATTATCTTGATAATAAAACCCAGCCAAATCTAACTCTTCGTTTTGACTATCATGAAGCAAATAGGTCTGCTTCGGCCACAGATGGTATACAACCAAGAGTAGCAGTAGATAAAAGTTTTAAAGTTATGCAAGTTCCTAGAGATAACTTAGGAATAATGAGTGATTCTTTTTCAACTGCAAGAATCCCCAATCAGTATCTAATTGCGCATAGGGAACTATTTAAAGAGCCAACAGACGCAGGAGAGTTTATAACCTATGATTCTGCAACCGATTTTGTGACAGCTCTCAGGGATCGAATAACGGATATCTATAGGGGCAGAGGTGAGGGTTATAAGCACAATGGTTTAACAAAAGAACAATTAGGTCAAAAATTTCTAGACTATAGAAGCTATCTATTTAAAAATGGCTACTTCAGGAAATAAAAATGGCAGTTCCTGACCCTACTTTAAACTTTCTTCTTAGCGGTCTTTCGGGTGTTGCGGATTCAACAGTAGACGAACCAGGAGATCCTAATATTGATCCCGCTCCTGTGGGCACACAAGAAATTGTTGCGACAGATATTAACGCGGAACTCGCCCAAATGTTAGCAAGGGGCATTGACCCTAGAACACGTTTTAAACAAGAAGATGGACTCCTCGGAAAGTCTGACGTTTTTAGTTACGAAACTGAAAAAGAGTTCAGTCCGAAAGTTCGTGAGTTTGTTCGACGATTTTACGGTCCAGCTGAAATTCAGTATAATCCTGATGCAGGTATGCTCTCTAATCTATGGACTCGGATGTTTGGTTCTGCTCCTAATGATGAAGAGAAGAAACAGATTGCTCAGGCGCAACAACTTGCTCAAAGAGGCAGCGGTTCTGCTTCTTCTAAATACAAACGTATGATGGAAGAAATTCATAAAGGAACACCTTCTGCTGCAGAGGTTCGAGGTGATATCCCAAAAGATATGGATCTTCCTCCTTGGTTGCAAAGTTATGCAAGAAAAGGTAGGAAAATAGAGCTGCCTAAGTATCAAGCAAAAGTTCTTCTTAGAGATTATGGAATAGTTCAAGGAGGCGATGTAGATCAAGACATTATAAAAAAAGCTAGGGTTGCTTCTAACTCGATAAATCAACTTGAAGGTATTAGTCCTGGATTAGCAAAAAATACTCTTGGGCCAATTCTTGCTGAAGATTTCAATGTTCATTTTGGTCTAAAAGGTACAGACGGTGAAGTTACTGCAGAGTCTTTAAATATTCGTGCGGTAAACTTTCAAGGTACTCAAAAACTTGTTTACACACATCCAGAAACTGGAAAAGAAACACTTTTTGACCCTGTGAAACTTGAACTTCGGGATGTTGCTGAGATACTCCCCGAAGTTATGGTGATTGGCGGTGATGTAGTAGGCATGGGTCTTGGTACTTTTCTAGGAGGTGCGGGGGGGCCAAAAGGCGCTGTTGCAGGAAATGTGATAGGGGGCGCTATCGGAGCATATTATGGTCGTATGACGGGATATCGTATGGCCCTTGAGAAAAATAACTTTGCTTTTGATGAAAGAGTTGGGGGTTTTGTTAAAGAAGGTTACAATGATGAAGCAGGTAACCCAAAAGTCATCACTGAAAGTGATCTTTATTTAAACGCTATTCCTGATGCTTTGTGGTCCGCAGGGGGAAACGTTGCTTTACGGGGAATTTTCAAATTAGGTAAGGTTGCACTTTTTGGCCCACAAACAGGAAAAGATGCGCTTCAAGGAGGGCTGACTGTTGGGGAATTTGAAAATGCAGTTCAAAGTTTTAGAAGAACTAACTTAGGTCAGAAATCTTATGGACCTTGGGGATTAAAAGAAGGAGCAACTCCTCCTCCTACAAGTGTAATGTTGCAAAAAACGGGTGAAGATCTTATAGAGAAATCTCGTACAAGTGGAGTTGGTGCACAAGACCGCGCGAACATGTTTGAATTAGGCCAAAAGTATTTGCAACAAGCAGAAGTACTCCGCTATGCTGAAGCGGGAACTCCTGCTGCAACTGCAAGAGAAGTTTTAAAAGAAGAAACTATTAAGGAAGGCGAGGGGACTGCTGCCCTTGAGTCTAGGCAAGTAATTGGCGCTCGCTCTGAAGATGTGGCAAAAGCAGTAGAAGTGGGGCTTCCAGTAGTAGCAACAAGAGAAGTAACTAAAGAATTAAATGATCTTAATGCTCGTAATGCGGCCTCTATAGACGAGGTAAATAAAATACTAGACAGCGGAACAGTAACTTCGTCTACAGAACTCGGAGAAATCCTCACTACAAAAACTAGAGCAATCATGGGCGATCCTAGTCCAACAGGAAGAACAGGTATTTATGGTGTCTATAATAGAATTTCTGACATTCTAAGCAAACCTGCGTTTATAAAAGGAGTGCCTCTCAAGCCTTTTGAACTTTCTAGTGTTTCAAAACAAATAGATAAATTGCAACAAAGTTCGGGTGCTTTCGGAGGTGGATTTCCGAAGGACTTTTTGAGTTCTTGGAATCAAATAGTGGCGCGTGTTGGTACAAAGAAAGGTGAGGCGCAAGGCCTCATAAATGTGAATTACCAACAAATGAAAGATATGATCATAAGTCTCCGCCAAGAACTGGGTTCAGAAATGAACCAAGCACAAAGAACTAATATGTCTTCTATATTGTCACAATTAGAGGGAATACAAATCAAAGGGTTGCAAGCTATTGACGATGCAGGAGCCGCTGCAGGAAAACCCACTACTTTTGCAAAACAGGTAGCTTCTGCTGACAAACATTTCAGTAATCTTGCAGAAATTTGGCAACGTGGGTTTACTAAAGGTTTAGAAGACGGAACTTTCCATAAAATTGCTGATCGATTATTTGAAAGAGGTGCCGCTCCTGGTTTTATTGGTAAAGTAATGAGCACAATAAAACCAGGGAAAGAACAATTAGAATTGATGAGAAATACTCTCCTCTATAGATATAAACAAACTATGGAAGGATTGACTAGGGGCGAAGTTCAAGCAGGAGCAGATATAGCTGGGCAAAGAGTCCGTATTGGAATGGGAGCAGATGATCTTGTTATAAGAAGAGCAGATCAAGCTGTTCATGATAAATTTTTAGCAGAAAACGACTCTTGGATCAAAACTCTATTTAAAGATGGAGAGTTTGATAAGCTGACTCATGAAGTTACAAATGTTACAAAGCAACAAGTAGACGCAGAAAAACTCATCAACTTTGATAAACAATTACGAGAAAATCCTATCTTTGGCAAAGGAATGATGAGTATAGACCAAGATTTAGGAAAAGTTATAATAGAAGCCCCTGAGAGTCTAGTAGATGAAATTTTTAAGCTAGATCCTGGGCCACGGGCTGCTGCATTTAAGTTTTTATATAAATCGTTTAAAGGACTTCCAAAAACAGAAAGGCTCCTTGCTCGACAAAATATGCGAGGGCTTCTTTTCCGGAAACTCTTGAGGCCCGACGAATCAATGACTGCAGGAAGAGACGAAGCGTTTGATGCTTATAGGGTAAGTAGCGGTGCCTCGGCTCATATAAAAGAAAACTCTTCTGTGTATGATGTAGTTTTTGGTAAAAGTCATCGACAGGCTCTAGAACAAATTTTCAGAGATATTGGTACCCTATCAAGAACAGAATCTGCACCAGCTTTAGAAGGTGTTATAAAAGAGGCAAGAACAAAAGTTCCATTAGCTGCTTTAAAAGTTTATGTTGGTGTTTTAAATCGACGCGCAAGAGCATTGACCCAAGGTCAAAAAAGGATTGCGGAAGGATTAGATCGTAAATTTCGAGAAGCTCTTCTTGACCCCGACAAGGCTTTAAGACTTGTTAAAGGTCGTAATATTAGTACAAGAACAAAATATGGGTTGAACTTCCTTGGGCAAATACTTGGTATAGAAACTGGTGAAGCACTAGATGCTGTTAATACATTTGGAATAGACTCTGAACAGTATCCTGGAGTTAGAAAAGCTACTTTAACAGGAGTAGGACTGGGAGTAGAGTAATGCTAAAATATTTCACAGAAGAAGAACTTCAATGCCCTTCAGCTAAGATTGTTAAACTGGCTGATGGCTTTGGTCAAAAACTAGATGACCTACGCGAAATGCTTGACAGGCCAATGACCCTTACAAGTGCATGCAGAACTTCTAGTCATATCGATTCATTATTAGAAAGGGGTTATCCGGCTTCTAAAAATAGTTTTCATTTGATTGATAACCCCAAATATGGTACAGATACTTGCGCGGTAGATGTAAGTGTGCCCGATAGTGAGTACAGGAAAGAGTTGATTAGCGTAGCTTTACAAGAAGGATGGACGGTTGGTGTGGCAAAGTCATTTATTCATATCGACAAAAGATCCGACTATACGGAGTTGCCTCAGATTGTATACGTTTATTAAAAAGACCATTGCTATATGCTTGCTCATCAGTGTTCCTTCGTTTGCTTTGGCAACGGATACTGTTACAAGCACGACGACTAGTAATACAGTCAGTAGCAGTTCTAATACGGTCAGCAGTTCATCAAACACAGTAAGCAATACAACGGCTTCGAATACGGTATCCTCTAACACAACAGGGAATACCGTAATAGATAAAGCCCCTTCTACAGCATCAGCACCGTCAGTTGTTGTCAATAACTCCGATGTTTGCGTCAGCGGGTTAAGTTCTGCTGTACAAACTTCCGTTTTTGGCGCAGCGGTTGGCACTACAATTAGAGATAAAAATTGTGAACGACTGAAGTTGGCCCGTAGTTTATATGGTATGGGGTTAAAAGTTGCTGGTGTTAGCTTATTGTGTCAGGATAAACGTGTTTTCGATGCTATGATGGCCGCAGGAACACCTTGTCCTTATGAAGGAAAAATAGGAACACAAGCAAAACAGGCTTGGTTAGAGAATCCTACTAATTCTCCAGAAGGTACAAAACTACGAGCGGATGCACTTGAAAAAGCAGCAAAAGAGGAACAAAAAAGATTAGAGGAAGAGGAGCAAAAAACAGAAAAAGAAAGTGGGCAAGAGGAGAATAACTATTGAAAATATACACAACACTAATGACTGGGCTTCTTTATGTTTCTTTGCTGTTAGCGGGCATCGGTGTTTCAGCAGCCCTCTTTATGAATCTTGTAAAAGCAGAAGATTTGACAACTGATAATCTTGCACTTTCTATGAGCTCTATGACTGCTTCTGGAGGCACGAGTTATGGAACGGGGCGTGGTTGTCAACAAGGTAAGTACTGCACTAGTGGAACAACTGAAGGGGGTGGAACGTATACATCAAATTTTGATGTGCCTTTGACTGAAGCAGAATTAAATCAAGGTTTCACAATTGATAGTGGTGTAACTATCAACAGTCATGTTTCAAACAGTAGTTTGTCTACCTGCGCAAATGGTGTACTTCAATCTGGTGATTGCCGAGATATTTTTAAATTGACCATAACATTAAAAGACGGAAATACAGTTGTTGAAACTTTTGTTCATCAAGAGGAGCTAGATTGGACGGGCTTGCAAAATTTTACTTATACCGATACAGTTGCAGAGAACAGTTATGGTGTGCTCTCAGGGGTTCTGTCTCTTTTCGGAATAGACGCTGGATATCCATCCGGTTATTATGGACCACAGTTTTCTAACCCAAGTTTGACTATAGATTACCAAACGGCTTTAGTCACCGAAGATACGACAACTCTTATTACAGATGTTATAGAAACGCAGACTCAAACTCAAATTATGAATACCGCTGGAGGAACAGAAGTTGTTCCAACTTCAGTAACTGTGGCGTCTGCAACTATTCCTACTGCTGTTTCAACGTATACTAGTGTTTCTTCAGTGGCCGCACCATCTTCAAATGCGGCTTCTCCAGCTTCTACGCCAGTGGTTACTGTTCCTGTGCAAACAGCCTCAGCAGCCACAGAGACAACAATAACCGCCCCAGTTATTGAAACTACGGCAGTTGCTCCTACAATCGCTCCTGTGGCTCAACAGACGGAAACACAACAAGCAGAAGAAACTCAAGCAGAAGCCCAAATAGAAACTGCTATGACACCCGCACCAGTAGAACCAGCTGCTCCTGAATCATCTGAGACTTCTGAAGCTGCACCTGAAGCTGCTCCAGCAGCTAAAACAACTTCAAAAACAAAAACGCAAAAAACAAAAGCCTCGCGCAAAACAGTGGCTGTTTCAACAACTGCAGTAGTTCCAGTTGCCGTACCAGTAACTCCTGCTGTTGCTGCTCAAGTTGTTGTTAATAACATTGCGCCCAGCCAAAAATATGGAAATACCGCGCAAACAGTTACTTTAGTCGCCATGGGTATGATTGCAGGCAATAAAGGTTTATTTAAGAGTTCAAATATACCTGACACACCTAAGTTTTTCAATAGTTCTTCGGTTCCTGATGGCCCTTCAATGGTTGACTACATGACAAATTATAGGGTTTTTGGCACTTCAAATGGGATTCATGATGCTCTTGTTGAAAGTCAATGGAGATAGCAGATGGAATACTTAATTCAGACATTAGGGGCTAAGTTTTGTTGTATTTTTGCTAGTGGCTGTGGTGGGGCAGCGAATGTTCTTACAAAAAAGCAGTTTAATTTTAGAGCTTTAAAAGATGTAGCTCTTGCTTTGATTGTGGGTTGGATTGCAGCAGAATTTTTTATTCCTCCAATAATGAAGCACTTTACGCTTGATATGACTTGGGGACCAGCAATTGCTTTTGTTATAGGATATTGCGGTATACGTTTGCTTCCTGCTGTAGAAAACCGTTTAAAGAAAGTTATCAAAGATGGCTGAAGTTGAGTACAAGGGCATAAAGATAGGCGGCAACAAGCTCCTGCTTATCCTGCCGTTGATCGGT
>TARA_R110002020_G_scaffold240411_5_pt1 | contig 16654 bp, 21 predicted proteins | sample TARA_R110002020 | Tara Oceans TARA_R110002020 (sample SAMEA4396489) | marine metagenome | biome: Westerlies Biome; feature: [MES] marine water layer (ENVO:01000295) within the mesopelagic zone...; material: water (ENVO:00002006), including particulate matter (ENVO:01000060) such... | reverse complement strand
CACCTGTTCTTGCAACCCGCCTGTCATCGACACGATGATTGGCGTTTCACACGAGAGAGATTCTAGTGTAGCAAGCCCAAACCCTTCTGCATCGGAAATATTTAAAGTACAATCAGCTAAGTTATACAAAATTGACAGTATCTCTGGCGGTACTTTTTGGGTAGATAGGATAACTCTGTTATCTTTATCCATGCCATAGTAACTTATGATAGCGGATAAATTTTGCCCATGTTGGTCGGCAGGATCTGTATGCATTATCAGTTGAACCTTTTCAGGTCCTACTTCTTCAGCAAACTCATTAAACCATGCAAGAACCGAGCCACTCATTTTTCTTCTTGCATTTCTGTTATTCCAGAAAAATACCACTCTCTCAGGATCATAGTTATCTTTGAAGTGTTCTCTACCAAAATTTTCAATATCTTCTCTATCAATCTTCCTAAAGATAGAAGAGTCAACCGCGTGTGGCAGGTAGTGATTCTCAACATCTGGAACTACTTTACTTACAACATCATGAGTTAACTTAGAAATGCTAACAATAACATCTGTAGATGTGTAAAATGGCTTATTGAACTTAGGAGGCGGATAGTTGTCCCACACATGATAATACATCATAGGACAATTTGGTCTAATTTCGTTTTCCATATCCCAAAGCCAGCCATAGAATCTAGGGTCTGTCATAAACCAAATAAGGTCGGGCTTCTCTTGAGCGAGAGCCGACCTTATTATTTGTTGATCTCCGTATCCATTTACTGGCTGAATAATCCAATCGTCCCCAAACCCTTCAACTTTTTGTGGCTTGTAGTCGGTGTGTTGCATCGCACCGCCAAGACATATAAACTTGTATCTGCCTGTTGCGATCAAAGCTTCAATGAAATATTTTGTTTGTGTACCAACGCCCGAAGGAGCCATTGGGTGATCTGAGATCACTAGGATCTTCTTTTTTTCGCTCATTATTTTCCTCTATGTACAGTGACTGGTCTTATAGAACTGACACCTCTTGCAAGAGAGTCTGTTTTTAATGACTTTTTTAGCCGATATGTTTTTGATTGCAAGTATTAACAAGTTCATTGCATTGCTCGTTTTTCTTTCTCCGCTTGAGACATCTACGAACTCTACAAAATCTTTCTTTGCTGTTCTCTTAAGAAGCGCAAAATGTGTTACTATGTTAGATGGGTCGATTCCATGCTTTAAAGCAAAAAATCTCTTGTATAGGGTAAGTTGATAAGTCACCATGGGATCTGTTCTTTTCCTCATACCCCACCCCCACGAACATGTTTTCCAATCTATAACATGATATTTACCATCTTCAGTCTTGATCACTAGATCAACATAGCCTTTAAAATGATAGTCAGTGCCGTCGATTGGGACCATCAGCTTCTCTTCAGTGGAAATAACCTCGTACTTTCCAAACTTTTCTTCGACCGCTGGGATAATGTGAGGATTCAGTCTGGTGCCAGCAGCCCGCATCTGTTCAATGAGTTTTGAATCGGTTTCTAAATCATCGTCGAGTTTAGATAGGTTTTTCTCGAATTCAGATAAGAAATACTCATTATCATCAAACTGTTCGTTAAGCATTTTTCTATCACAAACCGAGTGAACGGATGTTCCAAAAGCAGTATGCTCGTTTCCGGTGAATCCACTAATGCCGTCAATACGAGTCAGCTTGTGATAGTTAGAGCAAAACTTCCAATCTTTAAGTTCGGAATAGGAGATGTAAGAAGACAATCAGCCTCCAGAAGTGTTTAACTTTCTATTTCTTGTCTTCTTTAATGTAACTTGTTTAGAACTGTTGTCAACCTTTTTTTGTACTTTTCTCGGCGCTTTTCTTGGGAGGTCAAACACAAGAACGCTTCTTCTCGTATATTGAGGTGGTCTGTTCCCTATAGTTCTAGGATTGTGCCATTTTCCTCTTTTAACCCCTGCTTCGTCAAGTGCTGCTGCAACCTCTTCTGGGCTCATTCGTACAACCCAACATTCTTCTGTAAATGGTTGTGGAAGTTCTACGGTTAATGTGAGAGTTTTTTCTTCCTCACTTACGACTTGACTTATAATTTTAAGCATCAGATGTTATCTCCTTAATCTTCCTGTATAAAGCAGGACATGTCTTCTTCAAATATTCTCTATCTCTTAAGAAGTAAGCTTCAAAACCTGAAGCAAAATATTCTCCAATCGATGTAGTGGAATAGGCATCTACAAATATTCCAACTACATAACCTGATAGAACTGGATACCCTACGCTCCTGAAGAGATAATCATCAAACTCTGCGCTATACTCGATGTCGCTAAAATCATATCCTTGAGTCTCATAGCCGTGTTCGCTTAGCATTCTCTCTAGTTGCTTTCTTTTTAGCTTAAATTCCTTAATCAACTTCATGTCTGAAGCATATATCTCATATCCGTATTCTTTTTCAGCAGCATGAGCTAGCTCGTGAACCAAATCATCTATCATGTCATCATTATCTGACTGGGCGTTTGTTATGTAGATTGCCCCATCTTTGTACATCGCATTAATCTGCCTATCTTTGAACTCTTCAAAATCTCCAACAAGTATAGAATCTACGAGACCTGTTATATGGGCTGGGACAGTCTCCAAAACAGACTCAAGAACATATTCAATATCAACACTCTCTGGTAATGGATCTTTTAGGAACGCATACCCCTGCCCAAAAGAATATTCTGTTCTTTGTTTTTTTTGTTCAGAAAGTGCGCTCTTTACAAACTCTATGATTTTATTCTTCATTCTCTGACTCTTGGCTTTTGGACATAGCCTGATGTGTCACAGACTGCATATCTGTAAAAGCCTGTTCGTAACCCCTAAGAAAGTTTTCTTCTGCCAATGCAAAAACAAAATCTGGAAATTCTTTCACCATTGTTTCTACTATCATACCTACAGTGACTTCATCATTGTCTGGGTTGTGTTGTTCTCCTACATAGTCGATAAGCCATTCCTTCATGGGACTTTCTTTATTGACGACTTGTGCATAGTTGTCTTGCATACCACCTCCTACTATAATATTATAACCACCTATTCTTTCATTGTCAAGGTTTAAAGTACATTTGCTGCAATCGTGGCTACTTTTGATCTTTCACCCTTCAGTAAAGATACATGTCCTGCTATTTCGAAATCCTTAAACTTCTCCACAGCATGCACCAGACCGTTTGATGTTTCATCAATGTAAATATTATCAATCTGCTCGATGTCGCCGGTTAAAACAATCTTGGTTCCCTCTCCGACTCGTGTCAGGATTGTTTTAATTTCATGAACACTAAGGTTTTGAGCCTCATCGATAATAATGAAAGCATTAGCTATGGACCTGCCTCGTATATATGTTAAAGCTTCCATCTCGATTACGCCCTTATCCATATACATCTCAAGAGTAGTTTGGTCTCCCATTAAGAATTTTAAATTATCTTGTATAGGGGCAAGCCATGGAGCCATTTTATCCTGCATAGTTCCCGGCAGAAAGCCGATGTCTTTTCCCATTGGCTGTACAGGTCTCGATACAACAAGCTTTTTATACAAGGGGTCTTTAGACTTTTTGCCCTCCAGTATCTGCTTCAAGCCTGCGGCTACAGCACACAATGTTTTACCAGACCCTGCTTTACCCACAAGCGTAACAATAGATACTTCTGGATCCATAAGCAAATCGAAACTAAATGCTTGCTCTTTATTCCTAGCCCTTACGCCCCATATTGCGTCCTTAACAGGGCTGATTTTCAGCAACGGTTCTCTATCATTGATGTACCTACATAATGCTGTCTTTTTTTCGTTTAAGTTGGATACAAGCATCACATACTGGTTTGGACAAATTTCGTCTTCTTCGTCTAAAAAGACATCCACATTATCATAGAATTGATCAATAAACTGATCATCGACTAACACACTAGTGAAGCCCGTATATAGCTCGGAGTGATTCTTGATTACTTTGGCTTCATTATAGTCTTCTGTTAGCAAGCCTATCGAGTCGCATATAACCCGCATGTTAATATCTCGGGATACCATAATCACTTTTCTTTCAGGATTATGCTTCTTTTCTGCTAATGCTGAACTTATGATTACATGGTCTGCGATTGTTGGATCTAAATGCACAGACAACTCCTCAACCGCGTGGTCTACAACCCTCAAGATCCCTTTACCTCGCTCGATTCTTACACCTACTTGTAGGCTCTTCTTTTCACGCAAAGAATCAAGAGTTCTAATAATCCTTCTCGCGTTTGTTCCAACGCCGTCTTGTCTTTTTTTATGCTTGTCTATTTCTTGAAGAACTTTCAGTGGGAGTACAACATCATTATTCCCAAAATTGTAGATACTCTCAGAATCGGAGAGACACACACTGGTGTCTAGGACATATATTTTTTTTGCCATTTATTTTTCCTTTGAGCTTCGTGACTCATCAATAAATAGTCCTTATACAACAAAAGCCGCCCAGAAGGGCGGCAAAAAGCGCAGAGTTTATATTATAGACTGTGGGTCTAATGACATTCGGATAGAAGAGAGTCTAACTTTCCTTGAAGTTCGTGGGCATCAAATAGGCTGACTTCATCACATCGATACCACTCCTTGTGGAGCGACCCCTTACTTAAGTTTCTTAAATGTTCTTTCCAGTCATTAGCTTTCTCATATCTCTCGTCGTTAACCCACTGGATCTTAAAACACTTCCATCCAGATTCATCTGTCTTTTCTCTTATGATACTTCCTAGCCGAAATTCGTTTCCGTACACTTGATATACATTCATAACTACCTCTACTTGTAAAAGTCGTAATCTAGCGGCTCAACATCAACTAAGTTCCACATGGAAACAATTAAATTTTCACCTTGCGCCTGCGGATATATGAATCCTTTGAACCCGTCTTGGTTAGCAAAATACCACACCAACTCCCATGTGTTTACCGGGTGATAGCTCGGTATATTGTCCTCTTCTTTTCTAATCTGCTTGTATTGGGCGATACGAGGAGGATGGCTGTATCCTTTAGGGTCTTTGTACAAGGGATACAGTTCATCAGGATTAACTTTTGCTTTATATGCTGTTCCTGATATTTTTCCAACTCCCAGATCCTCTTGAGCTACCTTAGTGAAAAAGAAAACTCTTGGTTTGTCCCATTCCCTATACTCTCTCTTCGTATACCCTTTTATATTTCCTGCTGCTATATCTGGATCTAAAACAGTTAAATTCTTATTTGAGGACACATGATATAAAACTATATCACCATCTTCAGAGTATTCAAGCTCATCTTGATAAATGTTGACCAAGGACTCTGTAAGGAATGTTTGCCAATTTTCAAGCAACTTCTTCATATCTATAAGTAGTTTACCTTATAAAAAACGCTCGTTGATGGATTCGAACCACCGACCAAGAGATTAACAGTCTCCTGCGCTACCGCTGCGCTAAACGAGCAAGAGCCAACTATCAGACTTGAACTGATGACCTGCGGTTTACAAAACCGCTGCTCTACCAACTGAGCTAAACTGGCATAAAAAGATGAGGCACCTATTAGCTACTAACCTTTTGTTCAGTTTTCGCTGCCCCGTGCCTCCCTGCGGGCGGGGGGGATTTTATCCTCGTTTGAGGAAATTATTAAAACTTTTAGATTCGACCGATGCTCTATCTACAAGAGTTGAACTGCTTTGGATTTTTCCTCCGCCAACATTCCAAATCATTTCGATTCCTAGCTTTTCGCATAAGTCTTTTTCTGGGGTATTAGTGTTTGTCCTATCACCTCCATTTGCAAATGTATCACACCTATGTTCGGAATGCAACCTTTTTATTGCTTCGCACACAGAATTATCTGAATCATCTACTCTTACAACGTCTGAAACACCTCTTATGCTGCGTATGATTTCGGCTCTTTCCTCCCAAGGCATAAAACAGAAACCCTTTTTTCGGATAAGCCATTCATCACTATTGGCTATCACTATCACCTCTCCCTCTAGAGAGGCTTGTAAAATCATACGAACATGCCCGATGTGAATAGGATCAAATCCTCCAGAAACAATAATATTTTTACTCATTTAACCTCTCTTCTAGGCACTCTTGAATGCCAAGTATTACAGCAGCGTCTGGATCTCCCATAGCTATGCTAAATATATAATAGCTAGTCAAGGTTGATATTACGGCTCCAAATAGAGTGCCTATAGCAAACCCCATGTAAGAAGATCCTATTTTTTTTATCATTTCCATTCATATTTACCCCCATATATAGTATTTTACTGAATTGCAATAAGCTTGTCAAGCATTATTTCACTTCTTTATCACCCAGTTCTGGAATGATTGTTTCGAGGGTAATATCGGTGGCAGCTAAACCGTTTTCTTTGCGCCTCAATGTCTCTGGTCCTCGAAGCCCTTGACAAAAAGGAACTTGCTCTGGAACAGTAGTTGCTGTTGGTCCCGTTCTTGTGTACTGCGGCGTTAAAAGACCAAGACTGAAAGTATTGAATGTAAAATCGCTCGCAATTAATTCTTCTGTTGGAATTGATTCATTTACTGTAGTTGGCATAATAAAACCTCCTTCCATTAATAAGTAGTGGAGGAGGTAAGAAATATATAAAAAGATGGAGGCGGCGGGAATCGAACCCGCGTCCAGAGCAATTTTCAATTCAAGTCATCCACAGGCTTGATTAGTTTTTCTCGTAAACTAACAAAACATATTTGGCTTTACTGCAACCAAAAGCAGGTTCTTGTTTGATTTTTACAACTTATCTGTTGTTTTGACCAGATTGGATAGAAGGCTCTGGTCAGCCTCCCGATCAAGCCGCTAGTGCGAGTTCGTAGTTGTTATTATTGGCAACTAAAGGTTTTTGATTTTTTGAGTCATCACGACTGCCTGCACTTTCCTTTTCCATTACCCTGTCGAAACCGGTGCGCCCCCGTTTTCATCACTTATCAAGAAATGCTTAAAGCGTCAACAATTGTATTAAAAGTTTCTGATAGCTTGTAAAGTGTACCGCCATAGATGGTGACAATAACACCAAGCAAAAATCCTGTTAATGCGCCATATTCTATAGCCGTAGCTCCGCTATCGTCCTTAAGGAACGTAATCATCTCTTTCTCCTAAACACCCCCCACTTGGGTGTCACTTAATTAGTAGTTAACTAACTTAAGTTACTTTAATATGTTAGATTACTTGAGTTTGAGTTAGAGTTAATTACTTAGTAGTTAATTAGTTAGTTAGTTAGTTTAATAAACTTAACTGCGTTCTGAGAGCTTGTCAAGTTTTTTCTTCAAAATAATTATCAATCTCAAATCTATCATTTAAATTTTTGTAATCTTTCGATCTTAACCCTAAAAATCTCATAGCCTCTCCTTTTGTGCGAGTAGCTGAGAAAGCATATTTTAAAAGGGCATCTCTTGTTATATATGGCATTGCATACCAAAGAGGAAAGCCGTATAAGCGATTACCTACTGACTGTGACGATAATTCGAGCTTTAAGCCGATCACCTCCTCTAGTGTCAGATTAGCCAGCACTATCTCAAATGAATCACTTATACGACTTTCCTGTTTCAGTTTTCTAGAAAGGCTGTAATTTTTGTTTTTACCAGAATGGAGTCTTTTTCTTTTCCAAGACATTAAAGTTCCATGTCTTCGTCAGAATCATCCTCAGATTCTTCTTGAGCCTTCTCATATTCTGGTGTTGTAACATCAGGGACATTTCCAGACAACTCATCTTCAAATTTATCAAAATAAAGCTTAACATTTGTTAAAAGATAATCGTAAAATATCTTAGCATCTTTCTCATTATCAAGCAGTTCATAAGAGTCCAAGATATTTTGTTCAATCTTCTTGAAAGAATTAAAAGCTACATTTCGACCAGTTTGGTCAAGATTTGTTTTCTCAAGACCTTTAGCAAAATCATCTTTTGGATCAGTTTCCTTCTCTGGTTCAATATCAATAAACTTATCATCTACTGGACCACCACCGGATACATTAACATCAATATCCTCTTCAAGATCTTGTTCAGGAGCCGAAATAACAGTAACGTCATCATTTGTGTTGGCAACAATCAAGATGTTCTTGATAGCGTTTAAGACATGGGCGCGAAATGACCCTCTTTGTTCATTGTCACTTGTAAGGGACTTAAAATCAGACTCAAGAACAGGGATGATCTTCTTTAGAAGTTCTTCCAATACGTTAATACCAGTGGATCGGTTAGGTACTTCATCAGGAATGGCAGCTTCATTTAAGATCTTTCGAATAAGACTTCTTAACATACTTTCCGACAAAGCGTATTCTCTCTGTTCGGTAATTCTTTTTTCTTTGACTCTCTTTATAGAGCGACGTATGTTTTCTCTTAGCAGTAATTCGGTGGCGATCTCATTTCTTTTCATTTTGTTGAACTCCCGATCTCTTGTAGTAAATAGTTCATAACTTCGTTAATCATCGACTCTTGTTGAATAAGAGCCCTGCTTACATCAAGAGTAGACTTTTTCTTTTCTTCTTCATTTTCTTTTGACATGTTCCCGAATGCCCCACCTCTTGCAGCAGGGGCACCTTCCACACTACCGCCAGCCATTGAAGAGATTTCTTCAATTTGGCTTGCCTCTCTTATTTTGTCATAAGCATTTTTATATTCTAATTTTGTGTTGCCTGAAGAGCCGGAAGGTGCTACATTATGATAGAAGTCTTCAAAATCTTTCGTTAGGGCTAGCTCTCTTGCTTGTGTCCCGCTCATTATTCGAGGGGTTTCGATCATTTTCACAAGAACATCGCCATTCTCATCTTTATCGATTGGTGAATACTCATGATCTTCGAGATATAAACTAGGGCTAAATGCCCTTAGAGACTTTTTGTATTCCCCTATTCGGTCAGCACCAGCTAACCATCCAACAACTTTATGACCTTGATCATGTATGCTCTCAAGCAAATCTACTATAAACCCACTCTTAGGGAATTTGTCAGAAACGATAACTTCTGGATCTCCATCATATATGGAATTTACAAGGTTATATTGGTCTACTTCTGACAAAGGGTTCTTGTTTTTATCTTTGCTAGAAGACGAACCTTTTACTAGCATGATGTAAATAACATCAGCACCCAACTGTTTGAGTGCTTTTTTACCTTTTTTAATCATTGCATCGTGACCAATATGCCACGGTTGTGCTCGCCCATTCCAGATAATAACTTTTTTTCTAAAATCATCTTTTGGATCTCTACCGGCACCAACCTCGAAGTTAACAATTCTGTCAACTCTAAACCCAAGGACAGCATTTAAAAGGTTGATATAAAATGCTTTTCCTTCTAGCTTGCTGTTTACGGCATCTTTTAATTTTTGAAGCTTTTTTGCAATCTGTGTGTAAAATTCTTCCGTCTTCCTTACAGAGTCATAGTCAAGATTGTTTTTCTTGTTTTTAAAATCACTTAAAGAAGATTTATATTCACTGTAGAAGGAACTCAAAGCTTGCTTAGAACGCTTCTTAATAGAATCAAAATCCACATCTCCATCTACTAGATAGGGGATTAAAAACTCTAAAAATTCTACTTTTCTTTTCGAACCTGAAGCTGTAGGCTGAAATTGCTCGGAAGCAGAACGTATTGCTCTGTTGAGAGCGGCTGGTTGTACTGTTTTTGTTCCTAATATTTCTTTTGCAAAATGATTTTCCAGTGCCTTTTCTAGATTGAGGACGTTTACACGATCTTCCCAGAAGACTTTTTTTCTTTCATCAAAAACTTGTGAAGTTCCTTTAACTTCAAACACATCACCATTTGATTTTTTTACCTTTAATACAACACCTTCAATATAAGAATCTTCGCCTCCCAAATTGGAACTTGCTTGGTCAGCAAAAGAATTTAAAGCACCTTGTAAGCTTTCCGAAACTCGGCTAAGCTCGGCAACTAATTCTGTCTTTTCTGGTGTTTTTTTTCTGTTGGACAAAATAGCTATACCGGTATCAAAACTATTCTTATCTTTAAGATAGTTCGCCAACACTGGACCAAGATCAACATGGAATGAGCCTTCCATATTCATGTCTTCATTATTGGTGTATATTTTCCATTCTGAATCCCAACCTGTTTGGGCTGACTCATATTTTAGTATTTTTGTTAGTTCGTTACTTTTTTCTGGAGAAATCGCATACCAACTTTGCCTATCAGTATTCCAGAGTTTGCAGGAGAAGAGAACAAAAGCACCGCTACTACCAAGTTTATTTTTTGCGTATGGAGTCCCAACGAATATCACATTACCATCTTTTGTACCTTTGTGGGTCAATACCGGAAACAACTCGGCATCATACCGGAAGGCACCAGCCCTATTGAAGATGTCTTTTAATGATTCCTGAAACTCTCTATTTGACTGAAGATATTTAAATGATTCGAGCAAGTCGGTGTTAAACCCGAAGCGTTTCTTTACATTTTTAGCATATACGGGTCCGCTGCTGCTAGACTCCATAAAAAATGTACCCCTCTTGTCAAGACCAAAGTGGCAAAACATAGAATCCATTTTTTCAACTAAATCAACAGAAGAATTCTCAGAAAAATCTATGTCAAAGGATGCTTTACCTTCATTATTTGTTTCGTCCACGAGCGCTCTAAGAACATGTAGCGCTGCTTTTTTAGTAAACTTACTAGGACCAGAAAATCTACCAATCCCAGCTCTGCCCTCGTTGATCTGCATTTTTTCTTGAACAGAAGACCATTCTTTTTTCATTAGTTTGCCAAGAGTTTTCATACCCAGATTATATTCTTCAGACGATATGCCGCTTTTCAAATTTATTTCTGCGCTATCAATAAACTTGCTCCAAATATCATCAACTTCTGAGCGGCTCTTGTTTCTCCCCACAAATTGAGCTAGTTTTGTAGCGTGATAGATTGTTGACCCGCTTGCCTCTGGGTGGTTTAAAACGGTCTGTGCTAAAGCGTCTAGATTACCAAAACCTATTCTTGATTCTGACTCGATATTAATTGTTTTCCTAGACATTTTAGATGGGTCATTTCTTTTGGGCTTTCTGAGATCCAAAACCAACTTTAAACCTCTCTCTCCAAGAGAAAAGCGAGCGCCGACAGGCTTCCAACCTAGTTTTTCTTGTTTGCTAAGTATTTTTGAGAATTCAGAGTCAGGGTTATTCTCTGCTGACGCTAGAACAGCCTCAAAAGCATCGCCTTCTTTTAATTCCATGGCGGAAGCGACAGCTCGGAGTAATATAATAGAAAAAGCCCCCTTCACTTGTGAAGCTAAATCTACAAAACTACTTTTTTGAAGAAACTGCTTGGTTGCCCTGTCATTTGACACATCTAACAGGTCAATTTGAAAAACCCTGTTTCCCATCCTAACGGCTACATGTATTTCATTCTTTCCAAGCTTGGTGGCATAGATCGAACGGTCAAAAGCCTCTATAGCAGCAGCTATTTCTTTTGAAGGGGATGTGAAAACAACATCTATATCCAAATCGCCATAATCTACTTTCTTTTGAGAAGCCATACTAATGACATCATCAGTTTCATACTGATCAGTTGCTACGACATCCGAGCCATATTTTTTTAGGGCTGCTAGCCTTGTAGAGCCCACTTGATAGCTTGGCGGGGAAGAAGGGTCAATCATGCCTTCGGCACCAAGATAGTGCAAAATCTTGCCGATATATGATTGATCATCGGCATCGGGAAAGGAGCCAAACTTTTCTGGAAGGATCATGCCAAGATCACCATCAGATATTTTTGAATAAGCCATATCTCTGGCGGCATTATCTGGGTGATTTTTTAATTTGTCCCGTATGAGTGAGTCCGCAGCATTACCACCTTCCGATAACATCTCAACTACAAGATTGTGAAGTGTCTGCTGTGCCTCATTCATTACTCGACCTTCTTCTCTTCGAGGATGTTTATGTGTTCCTCAAGGATATTCACCTTTTCTTCAAGTTTTCTGACATGACGTTTAATTTCTCTTAAGTTCTCTTTAGCAATTTCCATCCTCCGTTCATCAGTGCGAGAACGTGGTCGCATTTGCGAAAGAACTTCACCGAGATTTTGGATGTAAGATCCAATCCCGGCAGCTTTTCTTTCTCCTAAAAGGAATTTTCTAGTTAGAGAGTTAAAATCAAACATTCTCACTTTCTCTTAGAAAGATGTTGCTTCAAAGCTTCTCTGATCGCTGATCGGATTTGCGCTTCGGTAACTTTCTTCTTCTTAGTTTCGCCTTTATCCAAGAAAGCAGGAACTTTATCTGTCTTGTCACCATCCTCATCTGCATCTTCGGTGTCTGTCTTCATGGGCATCTTCTCTTCGTCAAGCTCATCTTCATCTCGCTTGCCACAATGTGCCTCATCAAGCTCTTCTTCCTCTTCCATATATGGTTTACGAGGTTTGGAACTTTTTTTATCATCATCACGCTTAGCAGAATGCATATGCTCTTTTGTGACAACAGCATCTAAAGTTTCCGCAGGCATGCCTTCGACAATCATATCATCAAACTCAACGTCATAATGTGTGACAGTACCGTCTTCGAGAAGGGTGTGGTTAATCGGGTGACCGACGCGACCAGTAGCCTTTTCGGTGACCTTCATGGCGCAAAGGTGCTCAATTCCTTCATTTATAGGTTTTTTATAACCCCATTGTTCCATGAGGAGCGTATTAAGCTCCATTCTTGACCAATCTTTTGTATTCATTTTGTTATCTCCTCTAGAATAGTAACTAGACTCTTGTAGTTGTTTTTTATGTGTATCTTCCCAATCTCTTAGGCACATGTTGCCTAATAAATAGGCTTCTTTTTCCATAGAGCGCAAATGTTTATCATTTTGAGCGTAACCATCTGTGGTTGGTGCTAAATTGTTGAATTGACCATCACAATTTTGTTTGTGATGCACTAGCTCATGTGACAATGACCTTAAAATGTCCTTTGGATGTCTCATGTCTGTATAAATCACTACTTCCATACTTGCAGGATCGTAGTGTGCTGTTTTTCCAAGCGGCAAAGAAGCATTGCGCTCGTCAGAGACGAAAAATAGAGATGGTGGCTTTTGGAATCCCATCTCCTTTGACGCATATGACATAAAACTCTTCAAAAGAGGTTTAAACTGTGTAAAATCCATATTTGATTTATTTTTAACTTTAAATTTCATGAGTTTTCCTCTTCGAAGCTAACTTTAAACTAATGATAGGTATCGTTACCGTCTTAGAATCACTAAAGCGTACAATTTTTGAATAAACTATCTTTCTTCCGCCATTTTCTTTAGTAAAAATTTCTATTATCACACCAAAATACTTTTTCCTACCTTTTTTCAATGATTTCCAGCTAACAAGATCTCCAATTTTGTACTTTGACGAAACTTTTATGCCAAAGATGCTTTTCTTAATGTCCATATTAGATTTCTGGTGTTGTCATATCCAAGTCTTCTCCCTCATAGGCATCTGACATCTGCTCTGCGTATTCGATTGCTTTTTTTATCCTTGAGAATTGGAAATCAACGACTTTTGCAATCTGACCAGACGTAAGAGAGCCATTCTTTAATCCTTCTCGAACAGATTTGGTCATATCGTGTATAAGACCCACAATCCTTTCAGTTTGCTCTTCATAGTTTATCAGAACATCATCAGGATCATAACTTCTATAATCGGCTACCGGAGCAGAGGCATTTCCTGTCCCCATTGTATAGACCATCTCTTTTATGAGAGATAAAATCAAATCTTTATTGAGCTTATTCTGCATTTTTTAGTTCCTCTATTTTTGAGTCCAATTTATCTTGAAATTCTGAGACAGAAGCTAATATATCAGCAAGGTCACTATCAAAGTCGGGATAAACACCTTGAAAATATTGCCCCATACCTGTCAGGCTTGAGGAGATAGCTTCAAGTTCATCACTTCTTTTTTCAAAAAGGTCTACTTCTTGCTTTAGCCGCTCTTCTGGCTCGGGCACTACAGTCAACTGCTCCCTGATTAGCCCTTTTATAAATTCTCTTGACAATTTCATACTTTTGGATCTCCAATTCACTATAAATAGTACACACGGTGATCAATTAAAACCAATATCAACAATTTCTTTTTCCAAAATCATCAGGTATTGGTAGGGAGCCCTAACCAAGACTCTTCCTTTCGAGTCAGGCTCAACAGTTATCTGTACAATTTCAGTGCCTCTAAGGACTTCTGTCATCATTTTTCCGACTGGATCATAAAACCAATCTGACCCTGACCCCGATATTACTTGGTAAGGGAAAGGTTCGGTGTCATAACTTCCCGTATTAGTAAACAAGTAATCTAGTAACAAAACTAACCCCTCAAAATAACTAGGGTTTTCATTAATTAAACTCCGTTGATTTTGTCAATGTTAGCTGTTGCCACGTCTATGACACTACCGATGTTTGCCGAAGCAACTCCATTAACATTGTTTCCGTAGCCGCCTGCTGCCAAAGTATAATCGATAAAAGGATCTCTAGATGTACTTGAATACTCGGCATAATACATACCGGCGCGTTTAGTTCCTAGAGACGTCCCCGGATCCACGTTCAGGTAGTCATAAGCGTGGTCGACAAAAGCAACAGAAAAAACACTTTGGTTTTTTAAGTCTGCAAGGGCGTCCGAAGTTAAGGTTATACTATTATAGGCGCTGGTATTCCACGAAGTAACTTTCGCCGTGTAGTTTGTGGCATTTCCAGACATTGAGGCACCTGAGACAAATCCGTCAATTGCGTCATAGTCTGCTAAAGCAAGATTTGTTGATAAGTCTGGTTTTGTTGCCTTGACAGCTATTAGACCGTCTGCTAGTGTAAATAAAAAATATCCAAAAATGTTTATTGTAGCTGATGCAACGTTTGCGGTGATACTGCTTGTATCAAATGCAAAGTACGAACGATATACGGTGTATACACCGCCTCGCGAAGTAGAACCAGCAACCAACACAGCCGTCGATCTGCGTGAGGAAGTTGCACGAATGATGCTCCCTGTGCCAGCATCTCGAACATCAGACCAACTTGGTCCTCCAGTTGCTGATTTCCCCACATTTCCATCTGTTGTTGCACCATAAATTACAGGCATCAGATAACAACTTTAGGAAAATAATATACATGATCGTTGAAATACGTGTTTTGCGGTGGCGAGACATCCATTTGCTCGTAAACAATATTGTACGAACTATCAAATCCGCAACCGTTTGTCTCACTTTTAGCAGCATTCCAGAATGTTATATGACACCCCGTATTTGCATGCGGCACAATAAGTTCTGCGAGTTTTTCCCAATGTCCAAAAAAGCCGTATGTGTCATAAAATATGCCGTCATATTTACCTAAAAGGGGTATTTCATCAACCCAATCTCCTTCGATAACTGTGATGTTGGGTTTTCCCACTGCCCACTCTCTTGCTTTCTGGGCGATTTGAGGGTGCATTTCTATGATCGTATGAGATGCGGGGTTGTGAGTTTGTATTGCGCTAGAAGCAATGCCCATGCCGAACCCAATCTCTAGTACATCGCCATCATTTTCGCACACAAAAGCAGCCGCTTTTTGCATTATGGGTGTCTCCCAACTCATCATGACTTCTAGCTCTTGTTCAGGGAGCGTCTCTTCTAATTCTGGATCCATACCTTCCAGTGGGAGTCCGACATATGTAATTTTGTCTTCATGAAAGGTTAGTGTTGCTTCTTTGTATCTCATTACGCAATCTCCACAAAGGTCGAATCCGGGTTGAAGTAGACGAGAACGTCACCGCCATCATCATCAATTGCATATCCAACAATTCTTACAAAGTCCCCACTTCCAGAAGGCGCTGTAAAGTCGAAGTGTGCGGCGGTTGTTGAAACATAGACAGGTAGTCCGTCAACTGCGCCGGAACCCGGAACATTTAAAATTTCAGTTGACGGTATTCTAATAAAACCTCTGATTAGGACACCGACAGTCCGTGAGGAACCACCTAAGCCAACACCGAGAAGCTGACTAGCCCCTGTTGCTACTGTGCTGGCATCGGCTGCATTCCAAGTGCCATCGGTATGTAAAAAGCCGATGACACCGGCTGCAAGTGTATCATCGGCACCGGGAGAATATTTTAATATCTCGCCACTTCCGAATTGACCATCAGCTAGCTTGCTTTCAAAAGTTGTTCCTTGAAAATCATTAAAGACAGCAAACCCGTCTTTGTGGTTTGTGGCGTCGATCCCTCCTGCGGAGGCTGTATCATCGCCAGCATCAACATGAAGCATGTGAGTGTTGTTATCACTTTCAGCGCGGAAGTTACAATCGATGCCATCTTCATTAACAACTACTTCGCAAGGTGTTGAGTTAGCAACGTCTTCTCCGCCGATTGAGAATAATGTATTGGATGCGGCTGTGCCACCCGTTCCGCCTGAGAACAGTCTAAACTTTAATAGACCTCCTTCGTCCCCGCCTGTAATATCAGAAGCCTCTGCCAAAATAGCTACATATACAGTATCACTATTGCCACTGTCAACACCTTGAAATTGCAAACGTCCAAGATCCATATCATCTGCTTCGGCAGATGAATCACTTCTTGTAAATTTTAAGATTGCTTCGCGGTTAGTACCAGCGTTTGTATTTCTTAGTTCAAGAACAGGACCAGTATCGGCGGCAGAGGACTCAATAAGTAAAATTGGATTATCATCAGTTATGGCATCGCTTTTAAGATGCATGATAGTGGTGCCAGTTGCACTCGTGTTATCGTTAGTGACCTTAACAAGTGTTCTATCGCTTGTATCCGATGAATCAGAAACAAGGTTTAGGATGCCG
>TARA_R110002020_G_scaffold26514_30_pt1 | contig 16661 bp, 13 predicted proteins | sample TARA_R110002020 | Tara Oceans TARA_R110002020 (sample SAMEA4396489) | marine metagenome | biome: Westerlies Biome; feature: [MES] marine water layer (ENVO:01000295) within the mesopelagic zone...; material: water (ENVO:00002006), including particulate matter (ENVO:01000060) such... | reverse complement strand
CCGCGCGGGGCTCACCTGATGACGAAGACGGATTGCGTGGCGTGGCGCGCCACCCGCGCCGCGTTCGAGCCCAGCAGGTAGTCCCGCAGGTCCGGGCTGTGGGCGCCCACATAGATGCCGTCGACCCTCAGGTCATTCGCGACTTTCAGGATCCGGTCGTAGATCTTGCCGCGGGCCACGTGCAGTTCGGTGTCGATCCCGTCCGGAATGGTGGCCCCGGCCCATGCACGCAGGGCCATCTTCGCCGTTTCCATCGCGGCTTCGGCATGGTCGGCGCTGAGCGACGCGCTGACGATCGCCATCCCGTCATCCGGCACAACGGTCAGCACATGCAGCTTGGCCTTCAGGTGTTTCGCCGTTTCGACGGCGGCCTGCGTGTTGCGGACGGCCCCTTCGGGATCGTTGATGTCGATGGCAAGAAGGAGCGTGTTGAACATTGGACTGCCTCGAATGCGGGCCCGGATGCGGGCGTCAGAATGCAGGTTGCGTTGCGCGCCGGCGCTGGATCATCACGATCCCCGCCAGGAGGATCAGCGCCGGGATGAAGAACAGCTCCTTCGGCATGCGGTCGTTCTCGACCTGGACATTGCGGATCTGCACGGGTTCGTCGCCGTAGAAGTCGTATTCGTTGCCAAGGCTTTCGAAGAACGGCGTGCCGGGGAAGGGTTCCTCCATCGCCAGCACGTCGCCATCGGGCAGAACCAGAAGCCCCTGCGCATCCAGCGCGCCGTCGGCATCGCCCTGCACGGCCGGAATGGTGATCGTGGTAGGGCGTATCCTGCCCGTGTCGAAATCGGGCCCTTCCACGGCGATGCGCACATCGGTGCCGGTTTCGGACCGGGCCAGAAGCTCCATCGCGGCGGGGCCGGTCGCGGTGGTGTACTTCTCGCTGACCTGATCCAGGAAGAAGCCCGGCCGGAACAGCATGAACGCGATGAAGAGCAGGACCACCGTCTCCCATATCCGGCTTTTCGCGATGAAGTACCCTTGGGTCGCGGCCGCGAACAGCAGCATCGCGATCAGCGATATGAAGAACACGAGGATCGCCTTGGCGAATCCCACGTCGATCAGCAGCAGATCGGTGTTGAAGATGAACAGGAACGGCAGCAGCGCCGTGCGGATGTCATAGGCAAAGCCCTGCACGCCGGTCTTGATCGGATCGCCCCGGCTGATGGCCGCAGCGGCATAGGCGGCAAGGCCCACGGGGGGCGTGTCGTCGGCCAGGATGCCGAAATAGAACACGAAGAGGTGCACGGCGATCAGCGGGAAGATGTACCCGGCCTGCGCGCCGACCGTCAGGATCACCGGCGCCATCAGCGACGACACGACGATGTAGTTGGCCGTCGTGGGCAACCCCATGCCAAGGATCAGCGACATCACGGCGACCAGCAGCAGCAGGATCCAGATGTTGCCGCCCGCGACCAGTTCGACCACCTGGCCGATCACCTGGTGCGCGCCGGTCAGGCTGATGGTGCCGACGATGATGCCGGCGGCCCCCGTGGCCACGCCGATGCCGATCATGTTGCGCGCGCCAAGGATCAAACCCTGCACGAAATCGCGCCAGCCCTGCACCGTGGCGGGGGAGATGGATTGCCCCCGGAAGAACGCCTTCAGCGGCCGGTGCGTCAGCGCCACGACGATCATGAAGATCGACGCCCAGAACGCCGACAGCGACGGCGACAGCCGGTCCAGGTTGTCGGTCCGGACCATAAGGTTCCAGACAAGGATGAAGATCGGCAGCGCGAAATAGGCGCCGCCCAGCAGCGTGGGCGTCAGGCGCGGGGCTTCCAGCGGGCCGTCGGGATCGTCCATCGCCACGTCCGGATAGCGGGACGCAAGGTAGACGAGGCCAATATACAGGATCGCCACCACGACAAGGGCACCATAGACACTATCGGTCATGAACCCGTCCAGCAGGGTGCGCAGGCCGATCATGGCATAGGTGCAGACGCCCAGGAACAGGAAGCCCGACAGGAACAGGATCAGGATCAGCGCCGGGCCGATATGCCGCCCGGCTTTCGTCAGCCCCTGCATCTGCATCTTCAGCGCTTCCAGATGCACGATGTACAGAAGGGCGATGTAGCTGATAACCGCCGGCAGGAAGGCGTGCTTGACCACGTCGATGTAGGGAATGTTCACGTACTCGACCATCAGGAAGGCCGCGGCCCCCATGACAGGCGGCGTCAGCTGGCCGTTGGTCGACGACGCGACCTCGACCGCGCCGGCCTTTTCGGCCGGAAAGCCGATCCGTTTCATCAGCGGGATCGTGAAGGTGCCCGTGGTGACGGTGTTGGAAATCGAGCTGCCCGAGATCATGCCCGTCAGCATCGACGACAGGACGGATGCCTTGGCCGGCCCGCCGCGCAGCGCGCCCAGAAGGGCCACGGCCACCTTGATGAACCACGAACCACCCCCTGCCCTGTCCAGCAGAGCGCCGAAGAGGACGAACAGGAAAATCATCGTCGTGGACACGCCAAGGGCCACGCCGAAGACGCCTTCGGTCTGCATCCAGTAGTGGCCAAGCGCCTTTGACAGCGACGAGCCCCCGTAATTCGTGATGTTGCGGGCCCATTCGGAATAGCCGCCGAAGAAGGCGAAGGCCACGAAGGCGCCGGCGATGATCACCAGCGGCAGGCCCAGCGACCGGTAGACGGCGGTGAACAGCACGATCATCCCGATGGCGGACATGGTGATGTCGGTGGGGCTCCACAGCCCCGGCCGGTCGGCGATCTGGAAGCGGAAGACGACGAGGTACAGGCACGCGGACACGCCCAGGATCACCAGCGCCCAGTCGTAGATCGGGATGCGGTCCTTGGGGGAGGATTTGAACAGCGGAAAGGCCAGCGTCGCCAGCATGATGGCAAAGGCCAGGTGCACATAGCGCGCCTGTGCCACGATGTTGGCAAAGAAATTCACGCCCGTGGCCTGCGCCACGACGCCCGGCACCTTCGACGCGATGTAAAGCTGGAACAGCGACCAGACGATGCAGGTGCCGATGATCAGGTTGGCCTGAAAGGCGGACGACGGGTTGCGCGCGCCGGTATCGGCCTCGGCCACCATGTCGTCTGCGGTCCGTGCCGTGGTGTCTTGTGCCATTCCGGCCCCCTGTATCCGCCCGTGTTTGCCCGGTGCGCATTGTCGTTGGTGGGGACCGCCCGGGAAACCCGGGCGATCCTGTCGTCACGCGCGGGCGATCAGTTGATCAGGCCCAGCTCCTTGTAGGCGCGGGCCGCGCCATCGTGCAGAGGGGCGGACAGCCCGTCCTTGACCATCTCCGACGGCTCCAGGTTGGCGAAGGCCGGGTGCAGGCCGCGGAAATCGTCGATGTTCTCCATGACCGACTTGGCCACGATATAGACGGTTTCCTCGGGCACATCGGCCGAGGTCACGAAGGTTGCGCCCACGCCGAAGGTCGTGGTGTCACCGTCCGTGCCCGCATACATGCCGCCCGGAATCGTGGCGACGCGGTAGAACGGGTTGTCGGCGACCAGCTTGTCGATCTCGGGTCCCGAGACATCGACCAGCTTCGCGTCACAGGTGGTGGAGGCTTCCTTGATAGCCGCGGCGGGGTGACCGATGGTGTAAATCATCGCGTCGATATTGCCGTCGCACAGCTGCTTGGCCATCTCCGAACCCTTGTATTCGGTGGCCAGCGCGAAATCGCCCATGCCCATGCCGAACGCATCCATCACGACTTCCATCGTCGCCCGCTGACCGGAACCCGGGTTGCCCACGTTCACGCGCTTGCCCTTCAGATCGGCAAAGCTTTCGATCCCGCTGTCGCCCCGCACGACCAGCGTGAAGGGTTCGGGATGCACCGACATCACGGCGCGGATTTCGGGGAACGGATTGTCGGAAAACTTCGAGGTGCCGTTATAGGCGTGGTACTGCCAGTCGGACTGCGCGACGCCGAACTCCAGCTCTCCCGCCTTGATGGTGTTGATATTGTAGACCGAGCCACCGGTGGATTCGACGGCGCAGCGAATGCCGTGTTCCTTCCGGGACTTGTTCACCAGCCGGCAGATGGCCCCGCCCGTCGGGTAATACACGCCGGTCACGCCGCCGGTGCCGATCGAGATGAACTCCTGCGCCATGGACATGGACGCCGTCATCATGGCCCCCGCCAGCACGACGCCGCCGATCTTGAGTTGCTTCAACATTGCTTCTCTCCCTTCTTGGAAATTCGCCCGGTCCAGTCGTCACCGAGCGTCTGGTTTTTAGCTTCGAGCTATCGGAACTCGTCCGGTGCAGCCGCGATCATGGCGACCGGCACCAGCGTGACGACACAGGACGGGATCGCGCGCAGGCTGCGGCAGGCGATGCCGAGCGGCTGCGCCACGGCGCAACGCTTTGCCTTGCGCAACTGACCTGACAGCCCGGTCTAGCGATCCGCCACACGTCTTCCGAGTGTTTGAGCGTTGTTCATCTCCCTTCGCCAGAACCATGCTTGCAAGTGTTTCATCCCTCGTCAATTGTTGAAGGCGATGTTTCACTGTTCTTGCGCTGGCCCGAAGCCGCCGCAAGCCATCGCCGAAACCGCGAAGGATGCCCTCGCATGAGCCATGTTTTCCCAAGAAACTCGAAAATTCCGCCGCTCACCGTGGCGCGGGGCGACGGCGTTTACCTTTATGACACGGACGGCAAGGCGTATCTGAATTGCGGCGATGCGGCCGTGTCGTGCCTTGGGCACGGCGACCCGCACGTCACCAACGCGATCAAGGACCAGCTGGACCGGGTGGCCTTCGCGCATACCGGGTTCTTCACGTCGGAACCGGCCGAGAAACTGGCCGACAGGCTGATCGCGCTGGCGCCGGGGACCCTCGACCGCGTCTATTTCGTGTCCGGCGGGTCCGAGGCGATGGAGGCCGCGCTGAAGCTCGCCCGCCAGTATTTCGTTGAGATCGGCCAGCCCGACCGGCACCGCATCATCGCCCGCCGGCAAAGCTATCACGGCAATACACTGGGCGCCTTGTCGACCGGCGGCAACGCGTGGCGCCGGGCGCAGTTCGCGCCGATGCTCATCGACGTCAGCCATGTCTCCCCCTGCTATGCCTATCGCGGTCAGCGGGAGGATGAGACCGAGGCCACCTATGCCGACCGGCTGGTGCAGGAGCTGGAGGACGAGATCCAGACGCTTGGACCCGAAACGGTGATGGCCTTCGTGGCCGAACCCGTGGTCGGCGCGACGCTGGGCGCCGTGCCGCCGGTGGGAGATTACCTCGCCAAGGTGCGGGCGGTCTGCGACCGGCACGGGATCCTTCTGATCCTTGACGAGGTCATGTGCGGCATGGGGCGCACGGGCACGCTTTTCGCCTGCGAACAGTACGGTGTCGCGCCGGATATCTGCGCCATCGCGAAGGGTCTGGGCGCGGGGTATCAGCCGATCGGGGCAATGTTGTGCACCGGGACGATCCACGATGCGATCGAAGGCGGGTCGGGTTTCTTTCAGCACGGGCACACTTATCTGGGCCACCCGGCTGCCTGCGCTGCTGGGCTGGCGGTGCTGGAACGGCTGGTGGACGATGACGTGCTGGGGCGCGTGAACGCTGCCGGAGACGTCCTGCACAGGGCACTGACCGAACGGCTGGGGCATCTGCCCTATGTGGGCGACATCCGGGGCGTCGGCCTGTTCCGCGGGATCGAACTGGTGGCCGAGCATGCGACAAAAGCCCCCTGGGCCGCGTCGATGAAACTGCATGCCAAGGTGAAGGCCGCCGCGCTTGATGCCGGGCTGATCTGCTATCCGATGGGCGGCACGCTGGATGGCCAACAGGGCGATCACGTGCTGCTGGCGCCGCCGTTCATCATCACCGACCCGCAGATCGAAGAGCTTGCCGACAAGCTGTCGACGGCCCTGTTGCAGGCGCTGTCCGCCTAGCGCTGCTGGTTGGCGTAGCGCCGTTCCAGCCGGTTGGCGGCCCACGCGGTGGGGATCGACACGATCAGGAACATCACGCCGACCAGCGTCATCGGCTCCAGATACTTGTAATTCGTGTTGGAATAGATGTTGGCGGCGTTGAACAGCTCCACCACCGTGATCGCGGCCAGAAGCGGCGTTTCCTTGAACATGGTGATCGCGTAATTCGCCAGCGGCGGGATCATCGGCGGGATCGCCTGCGGCAGCACGACCCGCGACCACGCCTGCCCGCGGGTGTAGTTCAGTGATTTCGCCGCCTCCCACTGGCCTTTCGGCACGTTCAGGATACCGGCGCGGAAGACCTCGGCCGTGTAGGTGCTGAAATGCAGGCCCAGCCCCGTGACCCCGGCCCAGAAGGGCGACAGGAAGATGCCCAGATCGGGCAGGACGTAGAACAGGAAGTAGAGTTGCACCAGCAAGGGCGTCCGGCGGATGAACTCGGCCGCCCAATAGACCGTCAGCGACACGGGCCGCGGGCTGGACAGGCGGACAACCGCAATCACAAGACCAAGGCCATAGGCCACAGCCGCGCCAAGGATCGTAGCCAGGACCGTGATCCGCAGGCCCACCAGCAGCATGGGGAAGACATCGGCGGCGACAGACCAGCTCCAGTCCATGTCAGGCCTCCAGTTTCAGGCTGCGGCCGCGGGACCGGGCGATGCGCCATGCAAGGACATCGACAAAGGCCACAAGGGCCGAGGCGATCAGGAAGTAGATCACGAGGATCAGCACGAAGGGTTCCAGCGTCAGCCCCGTCTGGGCGCGCACGATCTGCGCCGCGAAGGTCAGATCCGTCAGCGTGATGAGAGATGTCACCGCCGTCAGCTTCATCAGCTCGATCAGCAGGTTGCCGAAGGGCGGGATCATCATCGGCAACGCTTGCGGGATCAGCACGTAGCGATAAAGCTGGGTGTAGGTGTAGTTCAGGGAATATGCGGCCTCATACTGCGGTTTGCCGATTGCCTTGATCGCGCCGCGCACCACTTCGGAGCCGTAGCTGCCAAGGTTCAGCCCGCAGGCAAGGATCCCGGCCGCCATGGGCGAAAAGCTGACCCCCAGAAGCGGCAGCACGTAGAACATGAAGAACATCTGCACCAGCGCCGAGGTGCCCCGGAAGAATTCCAGGTAGACGAGCCCGATCCCCCGGATCAGCGCGTTCCGCGAACAGCGCATCAGCCCGACGATGAACGATATCGTCAGCGCCAGCACGGCCGAGGCCAGCGTGATCACGATGGTGATGCCCGCCCCCTTGATCAGGAGCGGCGAGAATTCGAGTATCATGTCCATGAGCCTGCCTCGCGCTGGCCGCGCCATCCCGAAGGACGGCGGGGCCGGGTATCAGGGTTGGGGGCGGGATCAGTTGCCGGGGCAGAAATCGTCGCGCTTGACCGACAGGGTGGCTTCTGTCGAAAAGCCGTAAGGCTCGATGATCGCCGCGAATTCGCCGCTTTCCTTCAGCTCGACCAGTGCTGCGTCATAGGCTTCGCGGAAGGCGGTATCGTCCGGGTTGAAGGCCGCACCTGCGCAACCCATCGGCACGCCCTTGACCGGCATGATCAGCTCAAGCTCGGGGTCGTTCATCTTGTCGAGCAGGTCCTTGGTGCCCAGCCCCGACAGCGCGAAGACGTCGACACGGCCCTGTTGCAGCATCTTCATGCCGCTTTGCGGATCGGTGAAATGCATGATCTGCTTGGTCTGCACACCGCGTTCGGTCGCGTACAGCTCCTCGGCGCAGCCGGCGCAGGTGGTCATGCGGATGTCGGGGTTGGCGGCGATGTCTTCGTAGGTGGTCAGGTTGTGCGGGTTGCCGACCTTCACGGCGAAGGCCTCGGCGCCGCACAGGTCGGGCTGGGAATAGATGATCGCCTCGCACCGGTTGGGCTTGATGTAGAGACCGGACGTCGCCATGTCGACGCGCCGCGCCAGAAGCGCCGGGATCATCGAACCGTAGGGCACGACCTGCGCGCGCAGTTCGGGCACGCCCAGCTTGGCCATCACGGCGCGGGCCACGTCGGGCGCGGCGCCGGTCACGTAACCGTCTGACTTGATGTCAGAATAGGGCGGCTCGTTCGCGACGGCGACGGTGGCGTACCCTTGGGCGCGCAGGTCGTCCAGCGTGTCGGCCATCGCGGGGGCGGCCATGCCGGTCAGCGCCAGCACGGCCGCGCCGGCAAGGATACGGGGGAAAAGAATGGTCATGTGAAAAGATCCCTGTTGGTTGCAGTTATTGAAACGCCGCGTTTTCGCGGTCGATTGACCCGGGGCCTCAGGCCACGGAGATGAACTTGCTGAGAAACGCCCGTGTGCGGGCTTCGCGCGGATTGGAAAAGATCTCCGACGGCGGACCGGATTCCGCGATCTGCCCGGCATCGAAGAACAGCACCCTGTCGGCGAAATCGCGGGCGAAGTTCATTTCGTGCGTGACCATCAGCATGGTCGTGTCCGACGTTTCGGCAATGCGGTGCAGGACGGTCAGAACCTCGTCCACCAGTTCGGGGTCGAGCGCCGATGTCACCTCGTCGAACAGCATGATCTTGGGGTCCATCGCCAGCGACCGGGCGATGGCGACGCGCTGCTGCTGACCACCGGACAGCTGATGCGGAAAGTGATCGTGCTTGTCCGACAGACCGACAAGGCTGAGCAGTTCCACGGCCTTTTCGCGCGCTTCCGCCTTTGGCTTGCCGCGCGCCAGCATCTGTGGCTGGACGATATTGGCCATGACCGACAGGTGCGGGAACAGGTTGAAATGCTGGAACACCATGCCGATGCTCGTGCGCATCTTGTGAAGGTGCGCCTCGCCCGCCGGGACCAGCTTGCCGGCCTTTTCCTCGTGCCAGAGGGGGGCTCCATCGACCAGCACCTCGCCTCCGGTGATGGTTTCCAGCGTCATCAGGATACGCAGGATGGTCGTCTTGCCCGACCCGGACGGGCCGATCAGCGCCAGCTTCTCGCCGGGGGCGACCTGCAGGTCGAGACCTTTCAGGACCTTGAGCGACCCGAAGCTCTTGTCGACCTTTTTGAACTCGATGATGTTCCCGGCGGTGGCCGGACGGATAGGGGTGGCAAGTGGCGTGACATCTGCGGTCATGGCGTCCCTGTCGTGCTCCTGTCCCTGTGCGGCCCTTGCGGGATCCGGATGTAGGGCACCGTTCCGTGACGCGTGCAGCGCCCGGCCCTGGCCTTGTGTTGTCTGTTGTGCACAAGCAGAATACGCCGGAAAATATGCCCGGAAACTTTCGGCTTGACGGGAATTGTGAAAAATATTCTCACTACTGGCCATGTATATGACCGAAAGGCATCTTCGTGGATCTCACCGAATCGGATCGGATCATCCTGTCGACGCTGCAACGCAGCGCGCGGGAACGGCTTGAAACCATTGCGTTCGAGGCCGGGATTTCCGTCGCCACCGTGCAGCGCCGCATCCGGGCGCTGAAGGCGGAAGGCTATATTGAAAACGACGTCGCGCTGCTGTCGCCCGCGGCGCTTGGCTTCAAGATGACCTTCGTGATCCTCGTGGAACTGGAACGCGAACGGCTGGACCAGCTGGATGCCTTCCGCCGGAAGGTCAGGGCCGAACCGCAGGTGCAGCAATGCTATTACATCACCGGCGATGCCGATTTTGCCCTGATCGCGCTGGCCCGCGACATGGACGATTACCAGGAACTGACGCACCGCCTGTTTTTCGACGACAGCAACGTGAAACGCTTCCGGACATCGGTGGTGATGGACCGGTCGAAGGTCAGCCTCGACGTCCCGATGGAGATCTAGGCGCGGTCAAGAACCGGTGGGGTGTAAGCGTCGGGCCATGGTGCATCCGGCCCTGCCGCGCGCACCTCGACCAGGCAGGTCTGCGCCGCCGGTCCCTGCGCGATGGCCGATGTCGGCCTGTCCGCCGTCAGCACGTTCGGGTTGCCGTTCCGGCACAGCCCCGGTTCGTCCGGGCTGGGGTCGAGCCAGGCCCCGGTCTCCATCCCGATCACGCCGGGGCGGATACCGTCATCCAGCCGCAATCCGCCAAGGCAGGCGCCGCGCGTGTTGAAAACCCGCACGACATCGCCATCCGAAAGCCCGCGACGGGCGGCGTCCTCCGGGTGCATCGTCACGGGCGTTCGGCCCGCGATCTTGCCCGCGCGGCTGTGGGCGCCATGGTCCAGCTGGCTGTGCAACCGGTTCGCGGGCTGATGCGTGATCAGGTGCAGGGGAAAGTCGCGCCCCGCCTCGCCCAGCCATTCGGCCGGCGGTGTCCAGACGGGGTGCCCGGGTTGACCCGGCAGGTTCCAATCGCGGATCGTTTCGCTGAAGATCTCGATCCGGCCGGAGGGTGTGGTCAGGGCATGCCGCTCCGGATCCTGCCGGTAGTCGGTCAGGAGGGTCGGCGGCGTGTCGGGCGGTGGGAAGGCGTGGAACCCCTTGGCCCGGAAGCCATCGAAATCGGGCATCTCGCAGCCGCGCGCCGTCATCATCCGGCGCGTGTCGTGATATATGTGCCGCAGCCAGTCCTCGGGCGTGCGGCCTTCGGTAAACGCCTCGACGAAGGATCCGTTGCCCTCGGGCAGCGACAGACGCTGCGCCAGCCCGGCAAAGATCGCGTGATCGTCCCGCGCTTCGCCATGGGGCGGGCGGACCGCTTCGGTGGCAAACAGGTGCGTGTCACGGGGGGAGCCGGAGAGGTCGGCGCGTTCGGCGGAAAGCGTCGCCGGCAGGACGATATCGGCGTGGCGGGCGATGGGGGTCCAGTGCGGTTCGTGGACGATCACCGTCTCGGGCTTCTGCCACAGGCGCCGCAGCCGGTTCAGGTCCTGATGGTGGTGGAACGGATTACCGCCGGCCCAGTAGATCAGCCGGATGTCGGGATAGGTCTTGTTTCGGCCATTGTAGGTATAGGCGCCGCCGGGGGTTTCCAGCATGTCGGCGATGCGGGCGACAGGGATGGACGCCCCGCTGTTGGCCAGCGTGGGCATGCTGCCGAAGGACAGCGGCCGCCGCGACTGGCCGACGCCGTTCACAGCGCCCAGCCCAATGGCAAACCCTTCGCCCGGCCGGCCGATCCCGCCCAGCATCGCGGCCAGTATCACGGCCATCCAGTAGATATGTTCACCATTCTCCTGCCGGGTCAGCGACCAGCTGGCCGCGATCAAAGACGGACCATTCGCCAGATCCCGCGCCAACGCGCGGATCGTTGCGGCCTCCAGCCCCGTGATCCAGGCGGCCCAGTCGGCGTCCTTCACCGTGCCGTCAGCCCCTTGCAGGTAGGGCAGGAAGCTGTCGAACCCGGTGCAATGGCTGGCCAGGAATGCCGTGTCGTGCAGGTCCTCTGCCACAAGCGAATGGGCGATACCCAGCATCAGCGCAAGGTCGGTCCCCGGACGGATCGGCAGCCATTCACAGCCTGCCAGCGCCTCGTCATCGCGGATCGGGTTGACGTTGATCAGGCGCACGCCGGCCTTGCGCGCCGCCGCTATATCGTCGGCCTGCGTGTGCCGCGCCACGCCGCCGCCGGTGACCTGGCTGTTGCGCACCGCCGCGCCGCCAAGGGCCAGCACGGTCGAACGGGCGCCTGCGATCGCCTCCCACGCGGTGTGGTCGGCCAGAAGCCGGGGCATCGGCGCCACCACGTGCGGCAGGATCACCTGCCCGGCGGCATAACTGTAGGTATCGACCGAGCTTGTGTAGGGCCCGAACAGGTTGAAGAACCGCCTGAGCTGGCTTTGCGCATGGTGAAACCGCCCCGCACTGGCCCAGCCGTAGGAGCCTGCATAGACCGCAGGCGCGCCGTGGGTGGCGCGCACACGGTCCAGCTCTGCCGCGGCACGGTCAAGTGCTTCGTCCCACGGGATTTCGACAAAGCTGTCGTCGCCGCGGGCCACCCCGCCATCGCCGTTCAGCCAGCCGCGGCGGACCGCGGGGCGGGCGATGCGGCAGGGATCGTCCAGCGTTTCGACCATGGCCGAGCCGATGGCCGACGGCGCGGGATCGTCGGCAAAGGGGCGGAAGACGGGCGGGCTTTCGCCGCGCGTCACCTCGAAGACACCCCAATGGGCAACGACATAGGCCGGGCGTCGGTCGCTCATCAGCTTTCGGGTCCTTCGGAGGCGATGATCATCGCCCGAGCATTAGACGGCAGATCCAGCGCCTGCAATGCCGCCAGCCCCGCGCCGCCGCTGGGGGTCGTGCGAATACCGGCGGTGGCCAGGTCTGTCACGGCTTGGCCGGCGGCGGCATCGCTGATGGTGACGAAGGCGTTGGCCTCGTGCCGGAGGGTGTCGAAGGCCAGCATCGAGGCATCCTTGCAGTCCAGCCGCCCCATGTTCGACATCGGCCCGGGCGCGCGCTGAAGCTGCCCGGCCTTCACGCTGTTCATCAGGCAGGGGGCGGCCTCCGGCTCCACGATCACGATCTGGGGCTGCTCGGCCCAGTGGCGCCGGATATGCGCCGCGGTGGCAGCGGCCAGCCCGCCGACGCCTGCCTGAAGTAATACGTGGGTCGGCCAGCTGCCCTGCGCCACGAACGCCTGCCGGCATTCCTCGGCCAGGACGGTATAGCCTTCCATCACCAAGGCGGGCTCGGCCGTGTAGCCCGGCCACGATCCGTCGGCGAGGTGGATCCAGCCGTTGTCGGCGGCAAGGCGCACGGCCTCGGCCACGCTGTCCTCGTATGACCCGTCGACGCGGACCACCTGCGCGCCTGTGCTTTCGATCCTGCTAGCGAAGCTGCCCGGAACGCTGGCGGACAGGACGATCCGGGCCTGCGCCCCGAAGACCTGCGCCCCCGCCGCGACGGACAGGCCATGATTGCCGGCGCTGGCGGTGACGAAGGTCAGCGATCCCGCCACCTGGCGCGCCACGTCCGACATCGGGTCGCTCACGCCCGCACGATCAAGGATCATCTGGACCACGGCGAAGGCCCCGCCAAGCGCCTTGAAGCTGCCAAGGTTCATGCGCGCGGTTTCGTCCTTGATCCACAATCGATCGATCCCCAGCGCGCTTGCCAGCGGTTCCGCATCGGCCAGCGGCGTGGGTGTGTAGGCCGGGCAGCGGGCCAGCAGGGCGGCGGGGCGCGCGGGCGAGGTGCGAAATCCGGCCGAGGGGGCGACAAGCGGTTTGGTCTGGGCGGTGATCATCATGCGGGCATTGTGCACGCATTCGCGACGTTCAGTGGGCATCCGTGGCGTCGTTCCGGAATTTCTTTCTGCATGATTGACCGCAATCGTGATCAGATCCCGTCAACTGTTTCTGCGATCCTGCGCGAACACCAGTGCTGCGCCGCAACGGAGACCGCCTTGCCCCCTGCCCCGCCCTTTACCCGTGAAGAATTCGCCACCCGCTGCACCCACGCGCAGGCCGCGATGAAGGCGCAGGGCATCGACGCGCTGCTGCTGACCTCGGAACCCGACATACGCTATTTCACCGGTTTCCTGACCCGGTTCTGGGAAAGCCCCACGCGGCCGTGGTTCGTTGTCCTGCCGGTTCATGGCGCGCCCGTAGCCGTGATCCCCGCGATCGGGGCGCACCTGATGGGCACAACATGGATGCAGGACATCCGGACATGGGACGCGCCCGATTACGACGATGACGGGGTTACGCTGCTGGCCGAAACCCTGCGCGACTGCCTTCCCCCGGGCGGCCGCCTTGGCCTGCCCATGGGGCGCGAGACCGCCCTTCGGATGCCGCTTGCCGATCTGGACCGGTTGACCGGCCTGATCCCCGCCCATGACCGGATCGACGCCGCCCCCCTGCTGCGCACAGTGCAGGAGGCCAAGTCCGAGGCCGAGATCGCGCTCATCCGCACCGCCTGCGCCATCGGCGGTCGCGCCTTTGCCCGCGTGCCGGAAATCGCCCGGCCCGGCGCGACGCTGGCCGAGGTCTACCGGCGGTTCCAGATGCAGCTGCTGGAGGAAGGCGCCGACTGGGTGTCCTACCTTGCCGGAGGGGCGGCGCCCGGGGGGTACGGCGATGTCATCTCGCCCGCGACCGACAGGCCCCTGACCAACGGAGATCTGCTGATGCTCGACACCGGCGCCGTTTCGCATGGGTACTTCTGCGACTTCGACCGGAACTGGTCAATCGGTCCAGCGGCGGATGACGTGCAGGAGGCGAACCGCATCCTCTACGATGTGACGGAAATCGCCTTCGACGCCGCCCGCCCCGGGATCACCGCGGCCGACCTGCACGGGCTGATATCACCGATGCTGGATGCCCGCAGCCACACCCCCGTGACAGGGCGACTGGGGCACGGGCTGGGTATGCGGCTGACGGACACGCCATCGCTGATCGCCGCAGACCATACGGAACTGGTGCCGGGCATGGTCCTGACACTGGAACCGTCACTGTGGATCGGTCCCGGCCGCATGATGGTGCACGAGGAAAACATCGTGATCCGCGAGGACGGCGCCGAATGGCTGACGCCCCGTGCCCCGCGAACGCTACCCGAACTGGAGTGGACATCATGAGCCGCCTCGACTTCACGCTGGGCCCACCGCTGGGCCACCGGGCCAATCTTGGCCTGATCGTCCTGCGCACCGACGAGACGCTGGAATCCGAAGCCCGCCGCATGCTGGCGGGCGACGGCATCGCGCACTACGTCACCCGCGTGCCCTGCCACAGCACGGTGACGCTGGCGGGCCTTGCGCAGATGGAGGCGGAACTTCCCCGATCCGCAGCCCTTCTTCCCGACGAACACCCGTTCGACGTGGTGGCCTATGCCTGCACCTCGGGCGCCACGACCATCGGCCCGTCCCGCGTGGATGCCGGCATCCGGATGGGGGCTGTGGCCACCCACACCACCAATCCCCTGACCGCCTGCATCGCGGCCCTGCGGGCGCTCAATGTCTCGCGGATGGGTTTCGTCACGCCCTATATTGCCGAGGTCTCGCAGGCCATGCGCGGCAAGCTGGAAGAGGCGGGCTTTCACATCGCGGCCTTCGGGTCGATGGAAGAAGAAAACGATATCCGCGTGGCCCGGATCGACGCGGCCTCCATCGCATCGGCCATCCGCACCGTGGCCGCGGACGGCGACTGCGAGGCGATCTTCCTGGCCTGCACCAATCTGCGCGCGCTGGATGTGATCGTGCCGCTGGAGGCGGAGCTTGGCATCTCCGTCCTGACCAGCAACCAGGTGCTGTTGTGGCACATACTGCATCTTGCTGGCCAGCCCACGTGCGACCTGCCATACGGCGCGCTGATGCAACGGGGCCTTGCATGAGGCCCTGCTGCCACGGATCGCCAGCCTGATCCGCCGCGCCTTGCGGCCGATCCCGGACGCGCCGCTCCTTCGCTGAGGATCGTTGGCGTTTTGGAACAGATCCGGCTCCCCCCGCGTTGAGCAGGCAAGGGAGTTAGACATGGCATTTCGCGATATCCGCAAGAATTCGATCACCAGGCCGATTCACCGCTGGGCCGGAAACGCCCTGCCGGGCCTGTCCAAGACCGAAGCCGCCGCCATCGACGCGGGCGAGGTCTGGTGGGAAGCCGAGCTGTTCACCGGCAATCCCGACTGGGACAAGCTGGGCGCCGTCGTCAAACCCACTCTGACCGAATCCGAACGCGCCTTCATCGAAGGCCCGTGCCGCGAATTGTGCGCGATGCTGGACGACTGGGACATCAACCGGTCCCGAGCCGGCCTGCCGCCCGAGGTCTGGGACTTCCTGCGCACGCATCGGTTCTTCGGCATGATCATCCCGGAAGACCACGGCGGCCTCGGCTTTTCCGCCTATGCCCATTCCGAGGTCGTGCGCCTGATCTCCACCCGGTCTGTCGTGGCGGCCGTCACCGTCATGGTCCCCAATTCGCTGGGGCCGGGCGAGCTGCTGCTGCAATTCGGCACGAAGGACCAGCAGGACCACTGGCTGCCGCGGCTGGCCGACGGACGCGAACTTCCCGCCTTCGGGCTGACCAGCGCCGAGGCCGGATCCGACGCCGCGGCGATGGTGGATGAGGGCGTAATCACCCGCGGCTCGTGGGAGGGTAAAGAGGTCCTGGGCATCCGGCTCAATTTCTCCAAGCGCTACATCAGCCTTGCCCCGGTCTGTAGCGTTCTGGGGCTGGCGTTCCAGTTGCGCGATCCCGATCGCCTGATGGGCGGGGACAGCGACCTTGGCATCACCTGTGCGCTGGTCCCGGCCGATCTGCCGGGAGTGTCGCGCGGGCGGCGGCATATCCCGTCGGACACGATGTTCCAGAACGGCCCCGTCTCAGGCAACGACGTGTTCATCCCGCTGGACAACATCATCGGCGGCCCGGACAATGCCGGCCGCGGCTGGGAGATGCTGATGGCCGCGCTGGCGGCCGGGCGCGGGATTTCGCTGCCGTCCCTGTCGGCGGCGGCCACATCGCTGTCGGCCCACACCACCGGCGCTTATGCGCGTGTGCGCCAGCAGTTCGGCCTGCCCATCGGCAAGTTCGGGGGCGTTCAGGAACCCATGGGCCGCCTCGCCGCCGCTGCATATAGGCTGGAAGCCGCGCGGACACTGACCTGCGCGGGACTGGACGAAGGGCGCAAGCTGGCCGTGATCTCGGCCATCATGAAGGCGAACGCGACCTTCACCATGCGCGAGGCCGTCATCGACGCGATGGACGTGCATTCCGGCAAGGCCGTGATCGACGGCCCGCTGAATTACCTGGCTCCGCTTTACAAGGCGCTGCCCATCGGCATCACCGTGGAAGGCGCCAATATCGTGACCCGCTCGTTGATCATCTTCGGGCAGGGCGCAATCCGGGCGCATCCGCATCTGCTGGATGAAATCCGC
>TARA_R110002020_G_scaffold27115_7_pt1 | contig 16663 bp, 3 predicted proteins | sample TARA_R110002020 | Tara Oceans TARA_R110002020 (sample SAMEA4396489) | marine metagenome | biome: Westerlies Biome; feature: [MES] marine water layer (ENVO:01000295) within the mesopelagic zone...; material: water (ENVO:00002006), including particulate matter (ENVO:01000060) such... | reverse complement strand
GATTATTTATAGAAAATCCTTCATTCATCATTTGATTTCTTGTAACTTTATCTTCCATCATCCAAGCAACACTAGATAGTTTACTAAATTTACTTTTAATAGCAGGAGAAAAATCAAGTAATTTAAATAAAGAATCTTTATATTTAGGTTGTTTTTTACCAGATCTTTCATATATATCTATTAAAAAGTTTTTTAATACAGAAACAGTCATACCACCTAAACCTAAACCTCTTAAAATACTATCAGACATTCCATTTACTCCATCAGCTACTTTATTTTCAATTTCAGCTTCGCCTAAGTCATCATCAAAACCAAGAGCGAATAATCCTTGTTGCATAAAGTTAAACCACATGTTTTGAATAGCTCCATAATATAATATTTTACCTACAGATTTTAAAGGATTACCTCTACCATTAGCAATATCTTTAACTTCAGCTTTTTGCAATCTTGCATATTGCATAGGAGTATTAACAAATTGTAATAATAATCTTCCCATATCACTAGACTGTTGTTGAGATATTTTACTGGGATCTGAAGATTGCTGAGATTTTTCTGAAAGTTCTATAAATTCTTCCATAGTTATTTCCTTAGCTTCAGCTTCACTTTTTCCTTCTTTTATTAAACTATTTATTCTATTTCTATACCATGTAGCACCACCAGAAGCTATAGCAAAACTATCCATAAATTTAGTAGGTAAATATCCTTTTTCTAATATATAATTTATAACTGCTTTCGCTTTGTTTTTACTAGTAGCAGCTGCATCAGCGATTTCACTTTCAGCAATGTTTATTTTTAATCCATTTCTTCTATCCTTTAGATAATCTCCATTCATTAATTCCATAAAGTCTTTCCAATACTGAGGTTGATTACTAAAAGCTTTACCTGCTTTAATAGGATTGTTAAAACCAAAATTTAAAAAGTTAGCTGATGATAAACCCTGAAGAACTGCTGATCTCATGTTAAAAAACATAATAGTTCCTTGCGCATTATTTATATAATCTAATACTTTATCACTTAATCTATTACCGCCTTGAATTCTATTTTTCCCTGCTTTCATTCTGGCTATACTATTTTCTAAAGCTTCTCTATATTTAGAACCATATCCCGCTTCTAATTTGTTAAGATTCTTTTTAGAAAATATTACATCAACATTTGCTTGCCATTCACTTAAATATTTTGATCTTTTAGTAGTTGACAATAAATTCATGAAGTCTGTAGTAATAGTACCTGCTAGCCAATGTTCTCCTGGTTTAGCATACCCATCTCCTTTAGTGATGTTTAATATCTGTTCAGCAAATGCATTTAGTTTTGTATCTTTAGCAATAATTTCAGATAGTTTTGCAAAATCAGTTTTAGAAATTCCTGGTACTTCATAACCTAGTTTATTCCATAAATGAACTCTAACAGCTTGCTCTTTCGTAAAACCACTTTCAGTTTTTTCTCTTAAGTCTTTAGGTACATTTAATTCTTTTTTTAATTTTTTGAAATCAGACATAAGATTTATCCTATCATTAGATAAACTCCTTTGTGCTCTACTATAAGGTTTATATAATACTTCTCCATACCATTTACGTTGGGCCTCTCCTTCTTTTCCTTTACCTAGAGTCATATCCATTAATCCAGAAAAATCTTCTGCACTTGGTGGAATCCAAAATTTATATTTTCCTTTATCTGCTCCTCTTACTTTTCCTTTTGTTTCAGAAAATTCTTTTTGCCATTCAATACCTGTTTTACCTTCAATTATTTGATTAAACCTATTATCCATTTCAACAGAACTTTTATTAACTCTAGCTTGTTGTACTTTAGATTTAACATCTATTTGATCTAACACTGTTTTAACTGCATCTACATTTTGTATTGCATCATCAGCAAAATAAAAATCATTATATCCTTCTTCAGCTTTACCTAATATCCATTCAGCTTTTGCATCTCCTCTTGAATCTCCTAATCCTTTTATATTTTCTAAAGGAATATCAATACCCATTTCTTTTAAGAACTTATGAATAGCAGGTGCTGATTCTTGAGCTCTAGCAGTTAAAATAAATACATCTCTATTTCCTTCTGCTTCATTAAGCTTTTTCATCAAATCAAACAGTGGTCCTTTTTTACCTTCAACAACTCTGTTAAAATCTGAAAAATCCATTTTCCATCCTTCAGCTTCTAGCTTTTCTCCATGCTTAGCAAATTCTTCAGCATTTAACATTTTCTTCTCTCCACCTTTAGTTGCTATAACTTTACTATTAGTTCTGGCTACGGTATCATCAAAGTCAAACACTCTAGCTTTTCTAGTTTTTGCATCTACTTTTCTAGCTATATCTAAAGCTTTGTCTGTTTTTTCAGTAATTTCAATTATATCTTTAATAGTTTTTCCACGTAAAGAAGATTTACTATATATACCTGTTTGTTCTACTAATTTTTTATCTACTGTTTTTACTACTTCATTTTTAGCTAATATAGCAGCAATATCATGTTCTTTACCATATAAAGATTTTTCTACATCTCTAGTTCTTTTGAATTCTGCAAGATCCATCATAGCTCGGGCTTTTTCAGATCCAAAATTAAATTCATTAAATAATCTAGAATACAACTCTCCTGCTTTACCAAATGCTGTAGTTTCATGATATACAGGCTCTTTAGTTTTGTGACCTAAACTTAATAAAGCATCTACTGATTCTCCAATAGTATAACCTTTTTTCTCTTGAGTTACTATTGCTGTACTATACTTTTCAAACAAATCAGTTATAAATTCTAAAGCTTTAGGAGTAAATTCATAATTTACTATTTCATTTAAATTTGTTGTTTTATTTCCTTTAGCATCAATTCCTTTCCATGCATCAGCTCTTTCTGCAATAGTAGCAATTCCTTCAATCATAACTTGTGCTGCTCGCATATGTTCTAAAGTTAATACATCTATCATATCTCCTTTGTGAGGTTTCATAATAGAATGTAATCCCGCAGCAGATCTTAACATTCCTTGCATGTTAGTATTGTATTGATCTAAAGTTAAAAATTTAGTAATACCATCCATTTCTCCTAATTTCCAGGTAGCATAATCAAATTGAATTTTTTCTAATAATTCATGTTGATTATCTTTAGATTCTAAATTTCTATTTTCCCATTCATTTAATAATTCTTCCACTTTTTCAGGATTTTTATTAACCCATTCTTGATCAGTTAATTTTAACCATTTTCCTTCAGCAACTTGTGGATATTGAAACATATATTCTGCAAGTCCAACTACTTCTTTACCTTCTTTTTCATAACTTTTTTCCGCTTCTACTTCTTTTCCATTTTTCCATATAGAAGTGGATTTAGGTTTTAATCCTCCTTTATCAGTTTCTCTCCATTTAATTTCTATATCTAATCCTAGTTCTTTAAGAATAGTATTCATTTCTTTATATACATCTGGTTTACCAGCAAAGAACTGTTGTCGATATCCTCTAGCACCACCCGCGCTAGTATAATGACCTAAATGATATTTTAGTATTTGTTTAACTGCTTCAACTTTATTTGAACTATTATTAAGCTTATTTATCCAGAAATTTTGCTCATGTAAAATATTTTTCTCTAATTGTCCCTCTTTAAATATTTCTTTACTAGCTACAATTTTATTTTTAACAAATCCAATGATTTTCTGCAAATTCCCTATATCTTTAACATCACCAAATGCTCTATCAAATTCTTTCTCAATTCTAAACTTTAATTCAGTTAAAGGAACTTCATTATTTTTTACAGATTTTAATCTACGTTGACGAGCTATTTTATAACCCTTTGAAACTATTTCATTTTGGTTTCGCATTTGTTTACTAAGCTCTGTCCATATTTTTAAATCTAATTTCATTCCTGGTAAAAACTCTATATTACCATATGTTTCTTTAAAAGCTTCTCTATAGTCAGCAGCAGATAATACTATTTCAGTTTTTCTTTTTAAGAGATTAGTTATTAGTTTTGGTTTAAATTCTTCAAACTTAGCACGAGCATCAAGATAAGCTTCATCAGCACTTATTTCATTTTCTTTACTATATGTATCTGCTATTTCTCTAATAGATCTATTAAGAATAGCTGCTTTTCTAAAATTACTTACTTCAATTTGTTGAGATAATTTTTGAACTGTATTTTCAGGAATTGCTATTTGTTCAGGACTTAATTCTTTATTCAAGTTGTCCATTATATTACTTTCTTTTAAAAGAACACTAGCTTCTTCTAAATATTTAGATTTCCTTTTTTCATATTCTTCTCCACTGATTCTATTTTCTGCATATTCATTTTTAGTTAGTTCAAAATCTCCTTCAATTTTCATTAAACGTTCTGCACTTTCTCTTTGAGTTTCTATAGTTTCAGTAAATTTTTTAATTCCATAACTATCAGCTAGTTGATAAGCTAATGCATTCTTTTTAGTTGATAATCTACCTACCTCTGTTAAGTCTCGCACAAAGTTACTTACATCCGCTTCACTAAAGTTTTCTTTTAGTTTAATTGCAGATGGTCCAGATGTCCATCTAGTATCTCTTCCCGTACTTCCAGCATGAGTTCCTTTTTCTACTAAATAAGGAAAATTTCTAGACATATAACCAACTGGTAAATTATTTACAATGCCTAAAAAATTGTCTTCTAAATATTTTTTATATTCAGCTTTATTCTTACCCATATTTTTAGCAATTACTTTTTCTCCTAAACTACCAAATTGCTTTTTAAATTCTCTAATAAAAGGGGATATAGTTTGATTCCTTCCAGTTGGAGTATCATATGCTTCTACTAATTCTTTCGATTTTAGATTAGAAAGATCTATATCTAATTTTTTAACTGTAGCATCACTTAATTTTAATTCAGAAGAAACTTCTTTACTAGTTTTAGGAGTATATATTTCAGATGATAGTTCTCCAGAATCTTTTATATCAAATCCTTTATCTTCTTTCATTTCATCTAAAGATTTTGTTTTATCAAAAACTCCAATTTCTTTTAATACATTTAAAGCTTTAAATCTTAGAAAACTATTTACATAAGCAAAGAATCCTTTAGAACCACTAGTAGTTTGTTTAGACTCTTTGAAACCAGAGATCAATTGAGTCATTTCTCCATATACATCTCTAATAAAAGCATCATTTACTTTAGGTGTCCATCCTTTAGGTTTTGGATAAGGAATTTGTGCACCAATCAATCTAGTTAATAATCCTCCTTTGGCCATTTCTTTTAATGCTTCCATACTACCTCCTTCGGTCCATGTATCTTTATATTCTTCATATAAATCTATCATATCACCTTCAACATCTTTTACATTTTCAGCAGCTTTATTTACAGCACGTTTATTCTCTGGATTAGCAATCCATTCTTTATATTCCTCTGTAGCTTTTAGAGCTGTCTCAGTAGCTTTAACATCTCCTTCTGCAAAGTTCTTGATAAATTCTATAGCTGATAATCCATCACTAATTTTATAATCTTTTAAAGGAGTGTGTTCTCGTACGCCTTTAGTTATTAAACTAGCAAAATTATCCCATATACGAGTATTTTTCTGAGCTTTAAATAATTCATTTAACTTCCCAGATTTAGCTAATTCTCCAAATATAGTAAACCATTCTGAACCTCTATAATTTTTATTACCTGCAACATCAGTATGTCTCTGTAATTTATTCCATACAGCATCATATGCTCCAGATTCTTTTAAAGCATCGATAAATTCATTTACTAATTTTTTTCCATTAGGTCCATTTACATATTTCTCTACAATAGGATGAACCTCTTCATGAAATAACACTTCTCTATTTGCCGCTCTATCTATTCGCGCTTCTCCTTTAGTTACAGATTCAAGTAAAGATTTTGTTTGTTTAGTTTCGGCTTTACTTAATTCTTTTTCTGCTTTATTAAATCTTTTTTCAAATACTTTTTTAGAAATTTTTCCTGCATCATAATCTTCTTTCAATTTTAGAATTTTGGATCTATGTTTCTTAACTGCTGTTGCTTCAAAGAATCTAGTTTGCGCTTTAGAAGCTTTAACAGGATCAATTATAATAATAGATTCTGCTTTTCCAGTTTTAGGGTTTATCTTACTAGTCTGTAATCCGTATTCATGTTCTGATGCTTTATAATCTTCAAATCCTAATTCTTTAGCGGTTTCAGCTACTGTTTTACCTTCTTTAGCTACAAAAACCTTATTACCAGTAATTCTTTTCTCTTGTTGTTTTATTTCTTCAACAATAGATTTTTCATTTTCTGATATAATTTTTTTACTATTTTCTACGTATTCTTTTTCTAAAATGTTTAACTCTTCTAATCTTAATTTATAAGTACCTTCATTAATTTCTGATCTTTCTAATGCTAGTTTTAAGGTTTTCTTTTGTGAACTTACATCAAACAATTTTTGTTCTACATCTAAGAATCTTTTTTCTAATTTACTACCTCTTTTAAAACCTAATTGTCCAATAGATTCTGCTAAAGATTGAGCTCCTTTAATTAATCCTTGTGCTTGAGATTCTGTAGCTCCAGTTTTAGCCATTACTTCATGAACTATTTTATTATAATCAGAAAATGAAGCTATTTCTCCTAATTCTAATCTATCTTCTAATCTTAATGCTCCATTATTTTTTCTATAACGACTCATTACATTATTAAATTTACCAAAAAAACTATTTCTACCAAATACTGCTTTTTCAATTCTAGTTTGATTAGCTGTATAAAAGTCAATCTGTCCTTTAGAAGATAAAACCTTAGCTTGTTTATTAATTATCGATTCTGCTTCTTTTAAAGTCTCAACTCCATATTTTTCTTTTATTTCTTTACTAGATAAATCTTTTAATTCTGTTAATAATATCTTTCTTTTTCCTTCTATCTCTAATTTACCCCAATAACTTTCTCCTCCAAATTCTCCTTCGCTCCAATTTTTAATTAAAGATTTTTTATTAAATTTTCTTTTTTTACCTAAAGCTCCTTCTCCTGTTCCCCAGTTTTTATTAGTAGCTATACGGTTAAAGTTTCTTGTACTAGCTGGTCCAGATAATTTAGCAAAATCTCCAAAGACATCTCTCACAGCATTAGAGGTATCTCTTAAGCCACTCTTAGCGCCCATAGCTAACATAGTACCAAATAACTCAATAATAGAATCCGTGTCTGTTACGTGTTTCCAAAATTCATCATACGTAGTTTCTCCCATTGCAACATCCCATAATCCTGATGTAAATTCTCCAGCTTTAATAGCTCCAACTCCCATACCTGCTTGGGTGAATTTTTTAGGAGCATATGTAGCTAAGTTAATTAATGTTGTAGGTGATTTGTCAATAATAGAAGTTGCTGTATTCCACATTTTTCCAGCTGGACTACCGGCTCTTCCAGCATTTTTCATATTTCTACCGAATAACTTCCATGCTCTACCCATAGCTCCCATTCCAAAATGAGCAAAAGTAGATCCTGCAGCAAAGGTATATACAGGCATTTCCTCTCGTCCATATAGACTTTTACCAAGATAATTAGCTCCATGTAGATTAATAGATTCTTTAACAAAAGCCTTAGAAACTCCTGCCATTACTTTCGCGGTTTTTCTTCCTGCTCCCCAAGCTTGATATAATCTTCTTAAATATAGTGGAGATTTAGCTGCTACTGCTCCACTTCCCATTCCACCAGTAGCTAATTCTATAGCTGCTATCTCTAAAGCCATTCCTGCAAATGTGGGTAAAGTTCTACCAATTCGCACCGCCATGTCTACATCTGTGACTTTCTCCTTATATCTCATTTCATTCTTTGAAATTTGACTTTCATCATAGGGAGTTAATTCAGGATCTGATTGTAAAGACATTACAAATTCCGTCTGGAAATCATCAGTGGTATATTCATCTATGTTAAATAAACCTTCTTTAGAAGTAGAAATCCCATGTAATAAACTTTTTGTAGTTTCTACATACCACTTAAAAGGAGATTCAAGAGGATCTACATATTCTCCTTGTGGATCATAAAGAGACTCTATAGGGTTATAATTCATTACATAAGCCTCTCCTAAAGCTCTATAAGTATTAAGTTTAGAATTATAAAAATTTATTAAAGGATTATCTAAAGGATTGTCTAATAATTCTAATTCTCCTAATACTTTACTGCCACTAGCTTTAGCTATAAAATCTGCAATATCGTCTGAATCAGCCATTTCTTTAACAAAATAACTTAAGACGCCTTGATCTTCTATATTACCAGCTAAATATCCTCTTTGATATAAAGCAGCACCACCATATAGTTGATTAGTTACTTCTCCACTTTCATATGTATTATAAGTTTCACTCCCTTGCGTAGCTAAAACTCCTAATGAATAAATTAATTCATATTCTAAATTACCTAAAGTTTGTTCAATATGATCATTTGTAAACATACCATCAGTAACACTGTTATATAATTTTTCAATTTTACTAATTTCTTCTAATTGAGCATCAGTTAAATTTTCACTCTCACTACTTATTAATTTCTGTTTACCTGTTTCTTGATCAAATCCCCAAATCATCACTGGAGTTCCTTGGAAACCTTCCTTACTTAAAAATTTAACATACTTTTCATTTTGTTTTATTAAAGCGCCATCATTCCAAGTGTCTATAGGATTTAATCTTTTAGCTTCCAACATTGCCGCTTTTAATCCAGCTTCCGTATATATACCAGCATTTTTATATAAATCTTCTGTAGTTTTATCTATAAAATTTGTGTATTCAGTTTTTAATGCCCAACCTTCTTGTTGAAGTACTAATGCGTTTTCTGCATCTGATTTAGTAAATCTACCTCCTGCATTTATTTGATTAGTAACATTGTTCCAAGTTTTATTAGTTATAAACCGCTTAGTGGCTACTTGAGCTAATATAGGATCATCTGAAGCAAATTGAAATTGTTTATATGGAATTTTAGTTAAAGGATCAATTTCCCCTGTTTCTACAGCCATTTTACTATAGGCATCATTAGTTATTCCATTTAAATAATCATTATAAACGGTGTTTTGGTAATCATCTTGTAATACATCTGCTGCTGTCTGCATGTATTGTTGATAATATAATTGTCCAGTAGGATCGTTATTAAACCAATTAAATACCATTCCTTCCATGCTTGTCATATAAGTAGCGTCAGTCATAGGTTCTCCTTCTGGAGTTCTAAACTGAGATGGATATTCTCCTGATACGTATTTTTGATTTACCGTTACATTTGGATTATTTAATCTCCACTCATATGCTTCTTGTTCTAACAAATAATTATTCCATCCTTGAGTTTGTCCAGGAGCTTGAAATGCCCCATATTGTGAGTGTAAATAATTTATACTTTGAGGATTCCAAAAATTATCACTTACTTTACTATTTGTAGTGTTAAGACCTGGAAAACTAAGATGATAATAATTAGAACCTTTTATACCTGATAAAGGTTGACTAACATTTAACATCGTTTTATTAGGATCTAATAATCCACCTATAGGATTGTCTTTAAAATGAGATATTACTGTATTATTATTTTTTTCTTTATCTTCTTTTTTAGGAAGATCCATTGGTTTACTTTCTAAGTCTCCATATGTTCCTGCTGCTCCTGCATCTGCTGATGATTCAGGATTAGAATGATATGTACCATCACTCCATTTATATTTACCTTTAGTTAAAGATTGAAAACTAGTTTCTGGCATATCAGCTAAAGCATCAAAATCGTTTTCTTCAGCAGCATCTAAAAACTCATTTATATTAAACTTTTCTGGTTGGGTTTGTTTTTCTAATTCTTGGTCATAACCTTCATCTCCAGGCATTAAAGAATTTCCTTCTGCATCCCATATTATTCCAAAATCTCCAAGTAATTTATCTGCTGCTGTTTCTTTTTTTACTTCCTTTTTTTCTTCTTTTTCTTTCTTTTTTTCCTTTTTCTTCAAATAAGCTTCATCTAAGTGAGGATATTTTTGTTTAAGTAATATTTTTTCTCTATCACCATAAACAGCATTATCATGATCTTTAGAACTATATTTTTTAGTATGAGAAGAATCAACTGAATCTAACCAATCCCACATTTTATCTGCGAATCCAGCTTCGTTTATTAAGTCTTCTCTAAATTGACTACTAGTATAACCTTCTCCATAACTACTATCTGCTGCTAAAACAGCTTCCCATAATTCATTAAAATATTCATCCATATTATTAAGGTTTTTCAATGGCGTTAGCGTTAGGTACAGGGGCTGAAGCCGCTGCATTAACATCATCTTTCGCTTTAGGAGTGGAAAGTGAAACTAAAGCTTTTTCCACTAAAGCATTTCTTAAAGCCCATCTTGCATCTAATCCTTCGGTCATAGGATCAATTCCCAATCCTTGTAATTGTCCATTTATATTGTCATTATCTATATAAGTATCCATATAAGAAATTCCTTCAGCATCATTCATGTAGTAATTATAGACTAAATCTCTATCTAAATAATTCCTATTTGATAAGTTCTTGTTTTCATTCTTCTTTTTTTGTTGACCACGCGGTGCAGTTCCTTTATTATCTTTTGTTACATTACCATCTTCATCTACACTTCTAAATCTTCCAGCATTATATAATTCTTCTATACTACCCTTTAAACCTTCAACGTCATCCGTATGTCCGATCACTGTTTTAAACATTTGACCTTCAGCAGCTCGTTGAGTTAAATCAGTTGCATCAATTATACCTGTAGAATCATCTACATTATATTCTAAATTTTTAGCTCCCCTTTGAACTGCCTTATACAACTCATCTCCTTGCTTATATAAAGAAGGATCATCATCTACTACATCTCCATTAGCATCCTGTATTTCAGATCCAACTCTCTCATAATCATCTTTTAATACTTTAAAAGTTTCTTTATCTTTTTCTATAGGAATAAATAACCAATTTCCATTAGCAGGATTCATTTGTAAGATAACATCATTTTCCCCATTATCTAATTTTTCATATAAATTTTGTAACTCAGGATTAAAGGAAGTAATTATTTTACCTACTTCTGCTTCTGACATATCTTTTTGCTGTTGCCATTCTTGATATCCCTCATATAATGTAGTTAAATCAGTCTTTAATTTTTGGACTTGTACTATGGCATCATCAGTTAATTGATTAATTTCAAACTGTGAAGCATTTTCTCCTAAATTAGAAATATTTGCATTAAGTTGAGACCCTACTTGAACTAAAGCATTTTTAATTTGAGCGCCCATATTAGAACCTTCTTGTCCTTGAACACTTTGAGCAAATTGATCTGCACTAAGTTTTGCTGCTCTATATTCCGTAGAAAAATCAGCTGCTGCGCTAGCCACTTGAGTATTACGCGCTTCTTTTCTTTTATTAGCTTCTTTTATTCTAGCTTGTTTTATTGAAGCAAATTTTTCTAAGCTACTAGTTAAACTAGCTCTAGCATTGTTTGATGTTCTAGCCGCTATTTGTGCATTTTGTGCTGTATAAAAGGCTTGTGGATCTCTATACCCCATAATTTATGTTTGTTAATTTAATATTAAAAAGTTCCAGTATGACCTGAGAAATTAGAAGATTTGTTATATGCTTTCTTACTCGGCCACGTTCCACTTTTGTCTAAACCTTCCGTCATACTTAAACCAGACATTCCTACATCTGTTATAGATCCCCACATATCAGCCGCATTTTGGTCAGCTGCCTGATCATAAGCAACACCTTGTTGATGGGCTCTATCAGCTAATCCAGCTATTCTATCCATTTTAGCTAAATCTCTATCTTCTTGTCTACCCCATGCGGAAACTTCTTCTGCTAATGCTGTAGTTTCTAATTTTTGAATTGCTGATTGTCTAGTTTGTTCTCCTGCTACTCTTAACTGCATATTAGAAGATTCTTGTTGTTCTATATTAGCTGCAACTTCAGCTTTACTAACAGCGGCCATTTGAGCTAATGCTGTAGCATTTCCAGCACCAGGCCCTCCAGCTCTAATTGCATCTAAAGTATTTGCTAATGCTTTATCAGTTTCCTCCATTTGTAGTTCTGAAGCTTTCATTGCAACCCCCAAATTAGCAGCTGGATTAAAGACTTGATCTTTCATTGCTCTAATTTTACCAGATTGATTAATAACAGGTTGTCGCATTGCCTCGAACCTAGCTAATCGTTCTTCTTCTCTTCTAGCTTTAGCTTTTTGTACTCTAGCTGCTCTTTTATTTTTACCTCCCTTTACTGCAGAGTTAGTAGCGGCTCCTACTGCTCCTACCGCTGCAGTAGTTGCGCTAATCGTGCCTATAACTCCTATAGCGGCTACACTTGCTGCAAATGACATATTATGTTAGTTTTAATTTTTGATCATTATAGTCTTTAGCGATAACATCTTCAACAACTTCTTCTACAGTTTTTTTATCTGTAGGATGTACTGTTATCCAGACACATTCTTTATGAATGTATAAAATTCTTTGAGTTCCTGGTTTAGTCATACCATAATAAGGTGCTGTTATTTTAACAACGCCTTCATCCGAAATAACTGTTGCTTCACCTTCCATGACAAAAAAAGGATGGGTTATTTTATGTATTTGACTTAAATACAAATGACCTGCTGGCATTGTTATTTTTCTTATATAAGTTCCTTCACCAAATTCATGTTCCAACTTTTCGTTGTCAGCTAAAGGCTTAGTAAAGTCTTTCATTTTTTTAGCACCCCAATCTTCAAATTGTTGTTGGAATTTAATAATTTTTTTTCTAAAATCTTTCTTGCTTATAATACCTGCTTCTTTGGCTATTAAAGCAACGGTTTGTTCTTGATTTGTCATATAATTAAATTAAGTTGATGAAACAACAAAGTTTGATGCTGTAGAGAAAAGTTCTTTCCTTCCTCCTACATCTGTAGTATCGTCTACTATAAAGGTCACATTTAATACATAACCTTTTACCCCTGTCATCATTCCAAATGGTGTTATTAATGGATATCCTACGGATTCTCCATATAAAACTTGTCCTGGTCTTAAGTCAGAACTACCATTTTTACTTAATAAATCTGCTACATATCTATTTTCTTTTAATACAAATCCAGAATTTTCAGGATATCCCGATGTAGGATTAATATATACTCCTTCATCTAAACTATTTACTGTACTGTATGTATCTAAATAATCAGTACCATATGTAAATGGGGGAACAAAATTTTGAGGATCTGTTCTATATACTTCTTGAAGATCTGTTCCTCCAAAAGTCTCCCAACCATTACTGCCTTCATAAGAAATAGTTTTAAAGTTTTTAGTTATATTAGGATTAGGATTAAAAATAAAGTTAATAAAAGTAGTGGCAGGAACAGTAGCTCCATAAAATTTACCATAATTATTTCCACCTCCATCATCATAATGTCTCCACAGCTTTCCTTCTTTTAAAGAATAAAAATAATTTTTTAAACTATCTAACTTAATTGGTCTAAAATCATAAAAGCTAATCCATCCTTGTACTTGCTCATCAAAACATGTAGTATAATAATTATAATTATCATCATTACTACTTATTTTATCATCACCTTCTTTAGGTCTTTCAATACAAATTGTATAATTAGAATTATGAATATCCCAACCTGAAACTATTGAATCTCTTTTATATAGAACTAATTTTATTTCATTTCCAGGAATTGGTAATGTTGCTGTAGTAAAAGTTATAACTGTAGTATTAGCAATAGTATCTATTACCATATTACTTACTCTAGCTTGAGGATCAATAACCCCTCCTACTTCCAATAATGATCCTATATAACTACAATCATATGCTGTGTTAACTGTAATACTATACGTTGGTGCATCAGTAGATGTAACAGTACTGGCAGGAGATTTACATGCTTTCCAATCAATTGTCATTGCACTTAATTGATCTCTAAACCAATCTCTCATACCGTAACCAGATATCTCTGTTATTCCATCTCCAGACAACCTACATGCAACGCTTCTATCTCTATCTATAAAATACTTTCTATATCCAAATAGTGAAAAACTTCCAGGATCTTGACTTATTCCATATTCTCCTGCATATGCATAAGTTTGACCTAAAAATTTTATTGCAGAAGTATCTTGAGAACCTTGATCTCCAGAATATAAAACATTTTTATTTATTAATACTCTATTTACTTTTGATTCTTGAAAAGTAAATAAATTTGTATCTTCTGTATAAAATCTTTGCAAGGAGCCATGTAAAGGATCCATATCCTTAACAATAGGAGAAGATATAGAAAATACATTAGATTCATTATAACCACTTCTAGTATTTATTATACCTGAATGTATAATACTTTGTGTTCTATATTGCCCCTTAGGATTATCATCAATTATATAAGCTTTCACTCCAAGACTCATGCCTGCATTATTAAAACCTCCTCTTACTCGTGCCTCTTCTATATACCATCCTCCTTGAGATTCTCCAAGAGCTTCTCCACACGAACCCGGAAAAGCTTCTACATCAGCTGAGGGTGGAACAGTACCACCACAACTACCTGGAGTAAATGGAAACATAAAATCTGGATAACTTATATGTACATCACAGAATCCAATTCCACAACTCATACTTGTTAGTAAATCTGTATTAATTTCAATAATTTTTGGTACACCTTCTTGTAAATCTGATAATGCAGGACAACTATCATATCCTAAATCTGGTGCAATACCAGGCCAAACTCCAACAAGTTTACCCATATAATAGTCTACTAATTCTGGAGCAAACCAACCGCATTCTCCATCTTCTTTAACCGGAGGATTAGGAGGATAGCTATTTGAATTTGGATTTGGAATCCCACTCATATTTGGAGTATGTAAATTTAATATAGCTTCATATTTAGGACATTTCTTTAACCATAAAGAATTAAAATAATTTACTTCAAATTTAGTTTCATTATCTTCTTGATATTGATCATTAATATCTTTTATAAATCCACTAGTTGAAGTTTCCCAATAAATAGGTAATAAAGATCTAATAGGTTCTATTTCTAAAATAGATAATACAGGTTCCATAGAACCAGCTGAAAACCTTTTATATACTTGATTATATGTTATAGCAGAATTATTTCCACTTCCCACTTTACATCTAAAGTTTAATCTATTTGCCGCTACATTCTGAGCAGGATCTCCATATGTATAACGGTTATCAGGAATTAATTCCAACCCACTAACTCCCTCAGTAAATCCTTTGTTAGAAATAGTTAAAGTTCTAGTATTAGGAATAGGAGATGTAGGTGCACCTGCGTCTATACTTTCTAATACCAGATGTCCAGCATCTCCTTCTGTATATGTAGTATCACTACCTACTGGACCTGGAGAAACACCATTTATATTAACTAACCATCCATGAATATTTATATCTTGAAAAGTCCCTCCAAAAGCTGGTGGACCTGGTAAAGCACAATTATCTTGTAATCTTACATTTTGGTATGGTACATTTTTAGAACCTGCTATATAACTATCTTCCTTTTCATTAGTGTCAATGTAAAAAACACTCATAATCCCCATATTAAACACCCCATCACTCCAGTAAGGACCAATTGCTCCTAAAGAACATATATTTCTAGGTTCTTTAACTATTACATCAGCTTTAGCAATAAGAGGATTTTGTTGATAATTATAAAATACTTTTGCTGTATTATAAGGGTAAAAAGTAGAAGGATTCCATAATCCTAATTCTTGACCAGTTCCAATAGTTGTAACTTCAGACGGTTCAATTGGAGTATAATATTGAGTGTTAGAAAAGGCACATTTTTTAACGGGTAATAATGCTCCTGAAAGAGCATTTTCACTAGATCCAGGTTGATCCGTATTACCAACAAAAGCATTGTTTGTAACTCGGGGCCAAAATTTTATACTAGAATTTGTTATTACACTACCAGAATCAATACCTCTTTTTCTATCTCTATCTTTTAACAACGCTTCAGCTTCAGGCTCGTAAGGGTCAATAGTGAATAATTCTCCATCAGTATTTCTAAATTGATAATAACTAGGATCATCTTGTACACTAGGGCGACCAGTTCTGAAAATTGTATCTGTAGGTCCTAATAAACTTAAATCTCTAGGAACTTTATTTATATTATCTCCATGTAAAGCAAAATGTATTACTGGTTCGTCGGGAGTAGCTACATTAAGAAATCCTTTGTAATAATTTTCTTCTGGAGTTAATGTATTATCTAAACTATAAATTTGATTTTCTGGAAAATATCCACCATCAATATATCCATTTAATATACCAGGAATGTAAGCATTATAATATTCTTGTTCTTGTTGTTGTACTACAAATTTATATGTATACCATCCCAATGGATTAGCTTCAGTGACTAATGTTACTTCAAAAGTAGATTCATCACCAAATCCTGGAGCTCCTCCACTCCACAATGTTATAATGTCATTTACATTATAAACTCCTTCTAATTTATTAGTATTACTAGGTGTAACTATTGCTTGTGTAATATTTCCTTCACCAGGTGCCGTAGAACTATCAGTTACTATAGTAAGCCTTCCATAACAATATTCTTCAGCTGCTGTTATATTATTCCCATACGACATCAGTACTCCTGGTACAATAGGACTTACAACTCCATTAATAATATTAATAGTATAATCACCATCAAACCAATTATTTCCTACAGTATTTAATATGTTTACAGCTAATAATTGACCTCCTTCACTATATAATCCTGGAGAACCAGATGTTGCATCTCTTGCTGAATTTATAGTTTCATTTAATTGTAATCTTAATACATCCCCAGGCCAAG
>TARA_R110002020_G_scaffold327121_8_pt1 | contig 16666 bp, 19 predicted proteins | sample TARA_R110002020 | Tara Oceans TARA_R110002020 (sample SAMEA4396489) | marine metagenome | biome: Westerlies Biome; feature: [MES] marine water layer (ENVO:01000295) within the mesopelagic zone...; material: water (ENVO:00002006), including particulate matter (ENVO:01000060) such... | reverse complement strand
GGGGGGGGGGAGCAGACGCACCGGACGACATCTTCCGCCAAATCGACACTGGACCAACAGCCCCCGGAGCCTTACCTGTGCTGTCCAGGAATGGAGACGCACATGACACAGCCGCCCCTCACTCTCTATCTTGCCGCGCCACGCGGATTTTGCGCGGGCGTGGACCGCGCGATCAAGATCGTCGAGATGGCGATCAACAAATGGGGTGCGCCCGTCTATGTCCGCCACGAGATCGTCCACAACAAGTTCGTCGTGGACGGACTGCGTGAAAAAGGTGCTGTGTTCGTCGAGGAGCTCTCTGAATGTCCCGATGACCGCCCCGTGATTTTCTCTGCGCATGGTGTGCCCAAATCCGTGCCCAGCGCCGCGCAGGCGCGCAATATGATCTACGTGGATGCGACCTGCCCGCTCGTCAGCAAGGTCCACATCGAAGCCCAGCGCCACGCGGATGCGGGCCTGCAAATGATCATGATCGGCCATGAAGGACACCCAGAGACCGTGGGCACGATGGGCCAGTTGCCGGAAGGCGAAGTGCTACTGGTCGAGACACCCGAAGACGTGGCGCACGTACAGGTCCGCGACGAGAGCAAGCTAGCCTATGTCACGCAAACCACGCTCAGCATTGACGACACCGCCGATATTGTCGCGGCCCTTCAGGCCCGCTTTCCGCTGATCGTGGGCCCGCACAAGGAAGATATCTGCTACGCCACCACCAACCGTCAGGAAGCGGTCAAGGCGATGGCCCCGAAATGTGACGCCATGCTGGTCGTCGGCGCGCCCAATTCCTCCAACTCCAAACGTCTGGTCGAGGTAGGCTCCCGCGCGGGCTGCGCCTATGCGCAGCTGGTCCAGCGCGCGACAGACATCGACTGGCGCGCTCTGGACGGTATCACCAGCATCGGCATCACCGCAGGCGCCTCCGCACCCGAAGTGCTGATCAACGAAGTCATCGACGCCTTCAAAGCCCGCTTTGACGTGACTGAAGAGCTGGTGGAGACAGCTGTCGAAAATGTTGAGTTCAAGGTTCCCCGCGTTCTACGCACACCGGCCTAGCGCCACATGCCACAGCCTTTCGACCCGGAAATTGTGCTTGCCCGGCCGTTGATGGCAACCTTGGGCACACTTGCCGCAGACGGCAGCCCCTGCACCGCCCCCGTCTGGTATCATTGGGAAAACGGAACCCTTCACATGCTGGGCAGCGCCGATGGTTCCAGCACCCGCAGGATCATCGCAGATCCCCGCGTCAGTGTTGAAATCACGGACTTTGACAATGCCGGGGGCCGTCTTTTGCATCTAGGCTTGCGCGGCCGCGCGCAGGTCACCCCCATGGACACAGCCCTGTTCGAGCGTCTGCTTGCACGCTACCTCGGCCCAAAGGAAGATTGGAACCCCTGGTTCATCACCCACGTTGCCCGCATGGACGATCCCGACGGCCGGCTGATCCGCCTGCGCACGGACAGCATGTTCACCAACAACGTCTCTTTCTTTCGCACCGGCCCCGAAATCCTGCGCGCCTGACCAGCGGGCATAGACACCGGACCGAAGCTGCGGCATCTTGTGCCTCCACTACAAACGGGACCCCAACTGATGACCACCCGCCAAGTCTTACCCACCGCCCTCTCGGCTCGCCTGATGCAGGAGCGCGCCTGATGTCAAGCATCCCCCGCGCGCCGCTGCTGCTGGGCCTCGCAGGTCTGATACCGTTCCTCTGGGGCGCGCTTACCGTGCTTCTCCCCGCCTTGAACGATTGGAGCACGGCAACACTCGGCGCGCGCTTCACCGGCCCCTATGTCCAGCTGTTCTACGGTGCGGTGATCCTGTCTTTCATGTCCGGCGTGCTCTGGGGCTTTGCCGCCAAAGTCGAGGGCACACAGGCTGCCTACGGCTACGCCCTGTCGGTGCTGCCCGCCCTCTGGGCCTTTTTCATGACAGGCAACGGTCCCACCAGCGCCAGCATCAACCTGATCACCGGCTTTGTCGGCTTGCTGGCGCTCGATGTAACCTTCGCCCGCTGGGGGCTGACCCCGCCATGGTGGATTCCCCTGCGTATTCTGCTCACCTCCATCGTAACCCTCTGCCTTGCGGTCACCGCCTTCCTCTGAGCGATGCACAAAGACCGGCACCGCCAAAATGTCCGCTGGATGCGATAAGGGGCTGGACGGCACCCCTGCGGATTGGATAGCACTCGCCGCATATGGCTAAACTATTCGCATATACAGACGGCGCCTGTTCAGGCAATCCCGGCCCCGGCGGCTGGGGTGCTCTCATGCAGGCGGTCGACGGCGGCACGGTGATCAAGGAACGCGAGCTCAAAGGCGGCGAGCCCAACACTACCAACAACCGCATGGAACTTCTTGCCGCGATCCACGCCCTCGAAGCATTGGAGCGCGACACCGAAATCACCATCGTCACCGACAGCAACTACGTCAAGAACGGCATCACCGGCTGGATCTTCGGCTGGAAGAAAAACGGCTGGAAAAACGCGGCCAAGAAACCCGTCGCCAACGTCGAGCTGTGGCAACGTCTTGACGCTGCAAACGCGCGCCACCGGGTGACATGGGAATGGGTCAAAGGCCACGCAGGCCACCCCGAGAACGAACGCGCGGATGCACTGGCCCGTGCGGGCATGGCCCCGTTCAAATCGAAATGAGCCTCATCGGCTTTCTGGATTACGCCTCCGTAATCGTCTTCGCCATCACCGGCGCTCTGGTGGCCAGCCGCGCTCAGCTCGATCTGGTGGGCTTTGCCTTCATCGCCTGCCTCACAGCGGTCGGCGGTGGCACGATTCGCGACCTGCTGCTGGACCGCGATCCCATCTTCTGGATCGCAGATCCCTCCTATCTCGGCGCCGCAGCCACCGCCTCCGTCGTCACTTTCTTCACCGCACACCTGCTGGAAAGCCGCCTGCGTACCATCATCTGGCTCGACAGCTTTGCCTTGGCCGTGGCCGTTGCCGCCGGTGCAGGCGTCGCACTCAGCCTTGATCAAGGGCCGGTCATCGTTGTGCTGATGGGCATCGTTACCGGCTGTATGGGCGGCCTGATGCGCGATGTCGTGGTGGGCGATGTCCCCGTGGTCCTAAAACAGGGCGAGCTTTACGTGACAGCCGCCTTCGCCGGTGCCAGCACAACCGTCCTGCTGCAAACCTACCTGCCGGACATCCCCTATGCGCTGATCATTGGCGCCGCTGTCACATGGACCCTGCGCGCAGGCTCGATCCATTTGGGCTGGCACCTTCCTGTCTACAAAAGCGCCCCACCCAAAAACTGAACTGGCCCTTACTTGACCATAAACATCCCGGGGGAGTGGCGTTCACGCCAATGGGGCTGCCCCCGTCATCTCATTTTCGCCAGTGAAACGGTACAATGATCAACGCCCCGATCGATGAGGCAATGGCATTCAGCCCCGGCGAGGCAAACCCGAAGCCGAACATCAGCCGCACAAAGTAAAACAGAAACGCACCACCGACACAGATGATGATGCTCTGCACGATCCCGTTGTGCGTAAAGCCGCTCTTTTCCGCCAGATAGCCGATGATCCCCGCGATCACGACCGTCCCGATCATCGTTGGAAGCATGGACTATCCTTTGCTCAAATCAGTGCCGACAGCGATCTGCGCGCCGCGCTGGAACACATCCACATCCTGCACAGCCCTGCCCGACCGTTGCAAGCGCGTCAACGCCACCGCACCGCTTCCGCAAGCCACACGCAATTCATCGTCCAGGACCACCCCCGCAGCGCCGGCACCGTCCACCAGCCGTGATCCCAGCACCTTGATCCGCACGCCGTCCCGCTCGAACCACGCGCCCGGAAACGGCGATAGCCCGCGGATCATCCGGTCCACCTCCACCGCAGGCAGGGACCAGTCAATCCGCGCTTCCGCCTTGTCGATCTTGGCGGCATAGACCACTCCGTCTTCCGGCTGACCCTCCGGCGCCAGCGCGTCCAGATCCGCCAGCGCCTCGACAATCAACCGCGCGCCCATGGCGCTCAGGCGGTCGTGCAACTGCGCCGTTGTCTCCTCCGCGCCAATCTCCAGCCTATCACGCAGCAGCACAGGGCCGGTGTCCAGCCCCGCCTCCATCTGCATGATACACACACCCGTCTCGGCATCCCCCGCCATGATCGCGCGGTGAATGGGTGCCGCCCCCCGCCAACGCGGCAGCAGGCTTGCATGGATGTTCAAACAGCCGCGCACAGGTGCATCCAGAATGGCTTGCGGCAGGATCAACCCGTAGGCCACCACCACCGCCACATCCGCGCCCAGCGCTGCAAATTCCGCCAGCGCCTCCGGTGTCCTCAGGGATACCGGCGTGCGCACCTCCAGCCCCAAGGCCTCGGCGCCTGCATGGACAGGACCGGGCCGATCTTTCTTGCCCCGTCCCGCAGGGCGTGGCGGCTGGGAATAGACGGCGGCAATCTCGTGTCCCGCCTCTACCAGTGCCTCCAGCACCGGCACCGAAAACTCCGGCGTGCCCATGAAAACAATCCGCATCAGCTATCCGTTCAACTTGGCGGCACGCTTGATCAGCATATCGCGCTTCATCTTGCTCAGCCGGTCGAAATACATCTTACCCGCCAGATGGTCGATCTGGTGCTGCACGCTCGTCGCATCAAGGCCGACAAAATCCCGCTCGACCACCGCACCGCTGTCATCCATGTACCGCACCTTCACCCCGCGCGGACGCGAGATTTTGGCCGACACACCCGACAAACAGGGCGAGGCTTCCTCATGCACATTCATGATCGCCGATGCATCCACTACTTCGGGATTGGCCAGCAAAATCCGCTTGTTGCGCGCCTCGGAGGTATCCACCACCGCCAGCCGCAACATCACTCCGATCTGCGGCGCTGCAAGGCCCACACCCGGCATCGCGTCCATCGTCTCGACCATATCACGCCAGATCGCGCGGATTTCGTCGGTCACCGCAGGGACATCAGCCGCCGCCGTGCGCAGGCGCTTGTCCGGCCATGTCAGGATTTTCCGCACACTCATGCCGCATACTCCGCTTCCAGTCTGGCGCGCGTCTCGGCATCCAGATGATCAAAGGTCACAACCCCGTCCAGATGGTCCAGCTCGTGCTGGACGCAAGCGGCGGCAAAGCCGGTAAAGCTCTGGACATAGCGCCCGCCGTTCAAGCCGGTCCAGACCATCTGCACCTGCGCGGGGCGCGAGATGTCGGCGCTCACGCCGGGGATGCTCAAACACCCTTCGGCATTGGTCGCCCGCTCCTCGCTCACCTCTTGCAACATCGGGTTGATGCAAACCAGCGGATCGGGCTTGCCCTCTTTCCAGCCGGTGTCCATCACGAACATCCGCACCATCGCACCCACCTGCGGGCCCGCAAGGCCACGGCCCGGTGCGGCATACATCGTCTCCAGCATATCGGCGGCCAGCGTCTCGATCTCGGGCGTGATTTCCGCGATCTGCGGGCAAATCTCCATCAGACGCGGGTCGGGCCAGCGCAGGATCTCCAGCACACTCATTCGCGCGCCAGCTCGCGTTTGAACTTCACCATCTTGCGGGTGATCATCTGGCGGCGCATCGGCTTGAGGTAGTCGATGAACAGCTTGCCCTCCAGATGGTCGATCTCGTGCTGCACGCAGGTGGCCCAAAGCCCGCCCATCCCCTCGCGCTGCTCGTTCCCGTCACGGTCGATCCACGTCACCTCGACTTCCGCAGGGCGCGTCACATCAGCGAACTGCTCGGGAATGCTCAGACACCCTTCCTCATAGGTGTTCAGCTCGTCCGACGCGGCGATCACCTTGGGGTTGAACATGATCAGCGGGCGCGGCTTTTCGCCCTCTTCCTTGACGCAGTCGAGCACGATCAGACGGCTCAGCACGCCCACCTGCGGCGCGGCGAGCCCTACGCCGGGCGCGTCATACATCGTTGCCAGCATGTCATCGGCCAAGGCCCGCAGATCATCATTCAGATCATCGACGGGGGCACAGTGCTTTTTCAAGCGCGGATCGGGGTGATAGAGAATTGGGCGTTTCATGCAAGCTCATGTAGGGCATGACCTTTAATCCCGCAAGCGGGGCTTGTGCATATGCTGCGTTTCGGTACGGTCTGCCCCAAATCCCAAGGAGAGACGACATGGACTTTGACACCCCGATCGAACGCCGCGGCACCCACTGTGTGAAATGGGACGGGATGGAGCAGATTTATGGCGTGCCTGCCGATACCGGCATTTCCATGTGGGTCGCGGATATGGATTTCGCGACCGCCCCCGTGGTGCAGGACGCTGTGCAAAAGATGGCAGATCACGGGGTCTACGGCTATTTCGGCGATGACAGCAAATACCGCGCGGCAATCCAGTGGTGGATGAAGGAACGTCACGGCTGGGATCTGGACCCGAGCCATATCTTCACCACACACGGCCTCGTCAACGGCACGGCCATGTGCGTGGATGCCTTCACCGCCCCGGGCGATGGCGTGGTGCTGTTCACCCCCGTCTATCACGCCTTCGCCAAGGTGATTAACGCCGCAGGCCGCAAGGTCGTCGAATGCGAAATGGTGCAAGAGGCAGGCCGCTACCGCATGGATTTCGATGCCTATGACGCACAGATGACGGGCGCCGAGAAAATGGTCATCCTCTGCTCGCCCCACAACCCCGGCGGCTGCGTCTGGAGCCGCGAGGAGCTGCAACAGGTCGCCGACTTCGCCAAGCGTCACGATCTGGTGCTTGTGTCCGACGAGATCCACCATGATCTGGTGATGCCCGGCCACACCCACACCCCCATGAGCCTGATTGACGGCGTCGAGGACCGGCTGGTCATGATGACCGCCACCACCAAGACCTTCAACATCGCAGGCAGCCATTCCGGCAACGTGATCATCGCCGATGCCGCCCTGCGCGAGAAATTCGGCGCGCGCATGATGGCACTGGGCCTGTCCCCCAACAGCTTTGGCCTGTTCATGGCCACCGCCGCCTATTCGCCCGAAGGGGCCGCTTGGGTGGATGAACTGGTGGCCTATCTGGACGGCAACCGCCGCCTGTTTGACGATGCGGTCAACGCCATTCCGGGTCTCAAATCCATGCCTTTGCAGGCAACCTATCTGGCGTGGGTGGATTTCGCAGATACCGGCATGACGCGCGAAGAGTTCACCAAACGGGTTGAGCAAGGCGCAGGTATTGCCGCCAACCACGGCCCCACCTTCGGCAGCGGCGGCGAAACATTTCTGCGCTTCAATATCGCAACGCCACGCGCTCGCGTTCAAGAGGCGTGCGACCGCCTTGCCGCAGCTTTCTCAGACCTGCAATAAAGGCCGACCAGCGCAGGCAGCAGCCGTCAGTCGACGACAACACCTGCCTGCGCGCCGCCCTCTATCTCGGCAGCGGACACGTAGTTAAACGAGGAAGCGCGCTTGACCGTGAACACACGCTCGTTTTCATTCTGTTCAGATTTCACGATCAGACATTCGCCGAGGTTCTCCGCCCCGTCAAACAGGCTCACAACACCGTCAATTGCGGGCACTTCCCCGGCAGAGACAGCAAAGCCCGTGGCCCAGCACCGCAAGACTGGATAGCGGACGCCTTCCACCTCGACCCGCAACTGGCGTGCGCGCAAAGCCCGCGTGGCAGGGGACCTGACCTGACCGGCCTCGAAACCTTCGGGCAAAAAAACTTCCATGATTCTCTCCAAATCCCTGTACTTAAGTGTGTTTCCCGAAGTTCCGGATTACAACTGAATTTTGAAACATTCTTTCGCACTGTGTATTTGCGCACTCGACCTGCGCGTTGCTGCCCCTTCGAACTTAGCCCCAACTTTGTTACACCTTGATGAATAAATTTAAAGGAGGACGGCATGGGATTGCTCATCGACGGCAAATGGCAAGACAGCTGGTACGACACAGACAAAACCGACGGCGCGTTCGAGCGGCAGGAATCGGATTTCCGCAACTGGGTCACCGCAGACGGCAGTGCAGGCCCCAGCGGCGAGGGCGGCTTCAAGGCCGAGGCGGACCGATATCACCTCTACATCAGCCACGCCTGCCCCTGGGCGCACCGCTCCATGATCTTTCGGACGCTCAAAGGGCTGGAAGGTCTGATTGACGTTTCTGTAGTCCACCCCGACATGCTCGGCGATGGCTGGACCTTCGACACCAGCTTTGACGGGGCCACGGGCGACCGCCAGTTCGGCCTGCCCTATGCCCGCGATCTCTACACGCGCGCCCAGTCGGATTTCACAGGCCGGGTCACCGTGCCCATCCTCTGGGACAAGGAGCGCGGCACAATCGTCTCCAACGAGTCGTCCGAGATCATCCGCATGATGAACAGCGCCTTCAACGGGATCACCGGCAATACCGATGACTACTGGCCATCGGATCTGCGGCTGGAGATCGAGGCGATCAACGCCCGCATCTATGACACGCTCAACAACGGGGTCTATAAATCCGGCTTCGCCACCACGCAAAAAGCCTATGACGCCGCGGTCTATCCCCTCTTTGACACGCTGGACTGGATCGAGGACATCCTGTCGCGCTCGCGCTACCTGACCGGCGCGCGGATCACCGAGGCCGACTGGCGCCTGTTCACCACACTGGTCCGCTTTGACAGCGTCTATCACCAGCACTTCAAATGCAACCGCAGCCGGATTGTGGATTATCCAAACCTATGGGCCTACACCCGCGAGCTGTTCCAATGGGAAGGCGTGGCCGATACGATCCATTTCGACCATATTGTGCGCCACTACCACTATAGCCACGAGACGATCAATCCCAACAGGATCATCCCGATCAATCCCGTGATCGACTGGACCGCCCCGCACGGGCGCGGCTAGCTCGGGCGCGGCTCCGATCCGTAATGCTCCACCATCGCCGCCAGATCCTCTGGCGGCGTATTGCTTTGGACAAAGGCGCGGGCGTTGGCGGAATGGGCAAAAATAGACCCGTCCGAGAAAAACGTCGTGTTCGTTACAAAGATCACCCGAGCATCAGGCTGGCGATAATTGGCATAGTCGGCGATGGCCAGTGCCGATCCCTCCTGAATCACCAGATCCTGGATGATGATGTCCGTATCATTTTCCGACAAATGCGCGATGGCGTCCTCTTGCCCGCAGGCACAGGCCACACTCATGCCAAGCCGTTGCAAATGACGCTGCCACAAGGCCGCCAATTCTGCCGAGCTTTCTACAATCAGAACGCGTGTGGGTTGGGATACAGTAACATCCATTCGAAAAGCCTCCCCAGCCATCGATAACAAAAAAGAAATTCTAGATAGGAAAACACTACACTTCGATCAGGGGCTTATACCCAGCTATTGCGTGTCATGCAAAACTCGGGTTTGTCCTGTGGTGAATTTCGGCTGATTTAGGCCTGAGGATAATTTTCGGGTGCCTGATTTGAGTGGACAAAACCGAGACCATGGCGGCGGCGTGGACGCAGCGGCGGCGCAATTTGGCGGCAAGCGAGAGGATTGGCTGGACCTGTCAACAGGGATCAACCCCGTTGCCTACCCCTTGGGTGTCATACCACCGGACGCGTGGTGCGCCCTACCAGACCGCGCCGCACAATCCGGGCTGGTCGCAGCAGCGCGTGCCTTCTGGCAAGTGCCGGACGGTGCTGCGGTGCTGGCCATCCCCGGCGCCTCTGCCGCGATTGCCATGATACCGCGCCTCGTGCAGGCCGGTCGCGTGCATATCCCCGCACCCACCTACAACGAACACGCCGCGGCCTTCGCTGCCGCAGGCTGGCAAGACGCCACATCCCCGCAAGACGCCCAGGCACAGGTTGTCGTACACCCGAACAACCCCGACGGGCGGCTCTTTACAGCGGCGGAGCTCCATGCCCCGCTGCGCATCATTGATGAGAGCTTTTGCGACGTGATGCCCCATGCCTCTCTGATAGATCAAGCCGGCGTACCGGGGACACTGATCCTCAAGAGTTTCGGCAAGTTCTGGGGTCTGGCCGGTCTGCGGCTGGGGTTTGTCATTGGCGATCCGGCGCTGGTATCACGACTGGAGCAGATGCTGGGCCCATGGCCGGTCGCAGGGCCCGCTCTGAGGATCGGCACGCAGGCGCTGCGCGACCAAAGCTGGGCCGGGACCACGCGCATCCGGCTGGCCGCCGACGCCGCCCGCGTGGACACCATTGCGCAAGACGCAGGCGCAAAGCCGCTGGGCGGCACAACCCTGTTCAGACTGTTCGACGTTCCAGACGCTGCCCAATGGCAAACCCGCCTCGCCCATCACCACATCTGGAGCCGTGTGTTCCCCTACAATCCCCGCTGGCTGCGCCTTGGCCTTCCCGCCCCTGACACATGGAACAGGCTGGAAGCGGCATTGCGATGAGCACTGCAAGCATCCTCATCCTCGCTTTGCTGCTGGACGCCGCCTTGGGCGAGCCAAAGTGGCTCTGGGACCGCCTCCCGCACCCCGCCGTTCTCATGGGCCGCGCTGTCGGATTTCTGGACCGCCACCTGAACCGGAACAGGTACAACTTTCTTGCGGGGCTTCTCGCGCTTGCGCTCCTGATGGGCGGTGCCTACATGCTGGGCACGGCGCTCAGCCTGCTGGGAGATGTGGTGCAGATCATCCTCGCTGCGATCCTGTTGGCCCAACGCTCGCTCGTGCAGCACGTCCGTGCCGTCGCCGATGGCCTGCGCGTGTCGCTGGGGGATGGCCGCCGCGCCGTGGCAATGATCGTCAGCCGTGACACGGCGGGCATGGACGAATCCGCCGTTGCCCGCTCTGCCATCGAAAGCGCCGCCGAAAACCTGTCAGACGGCGTCATAGCCCCCGCCTTCTGGTTTCTGGTCGGTGGCCTGCCCGCGCTGATGGTCTATAAAATCGTCAACACCGCCGACAGCATGATCGCCTATCGCACGCCACGCTATGAGCGGTTCGGCAAGGCCACCGCCTACGCCGATGACGCGCTCAACCTGATGCCCGCGCGCCTGACCTGCCTGCTGATCGCACTGCCTTCGGGGGTGCTGGGCCAATGGATCGGCATCACCCGCGACGCAGGCAAACACCGCTCTCCCAACGCGGGCTGGCCCGAGGCCGCAATGGCGCGCGCCATAAACGTAGCTTTGGCAGGCCCGCGCGCCTATGATGGCCAGATGCAGGATTTCCCTTGGGTCGGCGGAGACGGCGCGCGCACCATCGGCCCCGCCGCAATCGACGCAGCCATCGCAAAGCTCTGGCAGGCGTGGGGCATCATGCTGGGGCTGGTTTTTCTGTTGGCCCTTTTCGGTTTTTTATAACGATAGGTATTTCATGCGTTCTCTGATTTCTGCAGCACTCCTCGGCCTCACAGCCCTCCCAGCCTCGGCTGACACCCCTTGCGGCGGCCCGTTCAACGCTTTCCGCGACGGCCTGATCGCCGAAGCACCAACCCACAACATTGACACCGACACCGCCGCGCGCTTCCTACAGTCGGTCCGCCCTGATCCCGCCGTGCTGCGCGCCGATCGCGCACAGGGCGTGTTCCAGCGCCCCTTCGTCGATTTCTCCCGCCGACTGATCTCGAATGACCGCATCGCCACAGGCCGCAGCAACGCCGCACGCTACGATGCCATCTTTGACCGGATCGAAACCAGCGACGGCGTAGACCGCCACGTGCTGCTGGCCTTCTGGGCGTTCGAGACGGACTACGGCACGTTTCAGGGCGACTTCAACACCGCCAACGCGCTCATTACACTCGCCCATGACTGCCGCCGCCCCGAGTTGTTCCGCCCCCAGATCTTCGCCGCGATGGAGCTGTTCAAACGTGGTGATTTCGATCCCGCGACCACCACAGGCGCATGGGCGGGCGAGATCGGCATGGTCCAGATGCTGCCCCGCGATATTCTGGAAAACGGCACCGACGGCGATGGCGACGGCCACGTTTCGCTGAAAACCTCCGCGCCCGACGCGCTCATGTCGGGCGGCAAAATGCTGTCATCTCTGGGCTGGCGCGACGGCGAGCCGTGGATCGACGAAGTCACCGTGCCCGCCAATTTCGACTGGTCGCTCAGCGGTCTGGAAACCGTCAAACCCGCTGCTGACTGGGCCGCCCTCGGCATCACCGCGCGCAACGGCACACTGGCCGAAAACCTGCCCGCCTCACTGATCCTGCCCCAAGGGCGCTTCGGTCCCGCCTTCCTCGCCTACCCCAATTTCAATGTCTATTTCGAATGGAACCAGAGCTTTACCTACGTTCTCACCGCCGCCTATTTCGCCACCCGTCTGGGCGGCGCGCCTGTCTATAACGCAGGTAATCCCGAAACCGGACTGGACGGTGACCAGATGCAGCAACTCCAGACCAGACTACAGGCCCGCGGCCACGATGTCGGCAACATCGACGGCATCCTGGGCGCACGCACCCGGATCGCCGTGCAGGCCGAGCAGCAACGCCTCGGCCTGCCTGCCGATGCATGGCCCACCCCCGCCCTTCTCTCTCAACTCTAGGAGTTCACATGCCCCCCAAAACCACAGCAGCCGAAATGGTCGCCACCGCACGTGCGCGCATCGAAGAAATCGCCGCCGCCGATGCCGTCGCCCTGGTGGATGATCCGTCCGTCCAGATCGTCGATCTGCGCGACCCGCGCGAACGCCAGCGCAGCGGCTTCATCCCCGGCAGCTTCCACTGCCCACGCGGCATGCTGGAATTCTGGGTGGACCCCGACAGCCCCTATTTCAAAGAGGTCTTCGCCGAAGACAAGAAATTCGTCTTCCACTGCGCCTCCGGCTGGCGCTCCGCCCTCTCTGTGGCCACGCTAAACGACATGGGCTTCGACGCGGCCCACATCACCGAAGGTTTCACCGGCTGGGAAAAAGCAGGCGGCCCGGTCGAACAGGTCAAACCGCGCGACTAGGCGACCAGCGTTTCCGCTTTCTTGAGGTCCACGGACACCAGCTGGCTCACCCCCTGCTCCGCCATGGTCACCCCGAACAACCGATCCATCCGCGCCATGGTCACCGCGTGGTGCGTGATGATCAGGAAACGCGTGTTGGTCTGGCGGCACATTTCGTCCAGCAAATCACAAAACCGCGTCACGTTGGCATCGTCCAGCGGCGCGTCCACCTCGTCCAGCACACAAATCGGCGCGGGATTCGCCAGAAACACCGCAAAGATCAGCGCCATCGCCGTCAGCGTCTGCTCGCCGCCCGACAGCAGGCTCAGCGTGCTCAGCTTCTTGCCGGGCGGCTGGCACATGATCTCCAAGCCCGCCTCCAGCGGATCATCGGATTCCACCATCACCAGACTGGCCTCGCCGCCCCCAAACAGATGCGTGAACAGTAGGGCAAAATTCGCATTCACCTGCTCGAACGCCGTCAGCAGCCGCTCGCGGCCCTCACGGTTCAGGCTGGCAATCCCCGTGCGCAGCGTCTTGATCGCCTCCTCCAGATCGGCCTTTTCGGTGGTCAGGCTGTCATATTCGTTCTGTACCTCTTTCGCGTCCTCCTCGGCGCGCAGGTTCACCGCGCCCAAGGCATCGCGCTGGCGTTTCAAACGGTTCACGTCCGCCTCCAACGCATCCGCATCCGGCATCCGGTCAGGATCAACGTCCAGCTGCTCCAGCAGCTGCGCAGGCGTGAGGTCCTGATCCTCGGCAATCCGCTCGGCGGCGGCGGCCACGGTTTCCTTCGCCGCATCGCTGCGCGCCTCGGACCGCGCCCGCGCCTCGCGCGCCTCGGATGCCGCCCGTTCCGCCTCACGCTCGGCCAGTGTCGTCTCGCGCAGAACGCTTTCCGCGGTCGAAAGCGCCTCGAGCGCAGCCGCGCGCCGCGCTTCTGCGCGGGCAATCTCCGCATCCAGCTCGTCACGCTTGGCCGCAATCTCCTGCGGCGCCACACCCGCCTCTTTCAGCTCAGCCTCCGAAGTCTGCTTGCGCTCCACCAGCTCCGCGCTGCGCTTTTGCGCAGTCTCCAGCCGGTGCCGCCACCCGCTCAGCTCCTTGGTGACCTCCTGCGCGCGCTTCAGGCGCGCCTCGCCTGCGCGGCGCAGCTCGTCATGGTTGGACCGGCGCGACATCATCGTGATCCGTGCGGCCTCAACCGTCATCCGCAAGTCCTCAACCGCCCCGCGCGCCTCGCCCAGATCGCCCAGATCCTCCAACGCGCGCTCGGCCTCCAGCACCCGCGCCCGCGCGCCCATCGCCTCTTCCTCGTGGCGCGCCACGGCCAGCCCGAGGCTCTCCAGACGCCCCGCCGCAAGGTTACGGTCCGCCTCTACCCGGCTTAGCGCGCGGCCCGCATCAGCGACCTGCCGATCCGCCTCACGCCGTGCTTCACGCGCGCGCTTATCCGCTTCGGTCAGCGCCGCAAGCCGCGCAGTCAGGCTCTCGTGCGCCGCACGCGCCCCTTCCGCCCTTTGCTCCGCTTGCTCCAGTGCCTGCTTCAGGACCTCGAGCCGGTTCAACTGCTGCAACCGCAACGCCGCTGCTGAAGGCGCATCCTCGGCCCAGGCACGGAACCCGTCCCAGCGCCACAGATCCCCCTCCAACGACACAAGCCGCTGGCCGGGCTGCAACGCCGCCTGCAAACGCGGCCCGTCATCCGCATCCACAAGGCCAATCTGCCCCATCCGCCGGTCCAGCACATCAGGGCATGACACATGATGGGTCAGCGGTGTCACACCGGCCGGCAGAGGCTGGACATCGGCATAAGCAGGCAAGGCCGACCAGCCCGACGGGCCATCGGCCTCCACCTCCGGCGCGCGCAGATCATCGGCCAGTGCCGCACCCAATGCCTTCTCGAAACCGTGCTCCACCTGCAAACGGTCCAGGATCTGCCCGCCTTCCGCCGTATCGCGCTGCACCAGCTTGGCCAGCGCGCTCGTCTCCGCGCGCAGGGCGTTCATCTCGCCCTCGGATTCCGAACGCTCGGCGCGTGCCTCCGCCTCCAGCGCTTGCGTATCCGCCCGCGCCTCCTCCGCGCCGATCAGCGCATCTTCAGCAGCCTCTGCCGCTGCGACCGCGCGTGCCTCAGCCAGGGTCGCCGTCTCGAAATCAGCCGCTGCTTTCGCCAGCGCCGCCTCACTCGCCGCAACGGCCTCGCGCGCGCGCGCAGCTTCCGCCTCGGATTTGGCCTGCGTCTTCCGGCTGTCGTCCAGCAACCGCTCTGCCGAACCGTACCGCGCGGCAAGCCGTGCAACATCCTCGGTCTGCTGGCCCAGATCACTCTCGCGCGCCTGCAAAACTGCCGCCGCTTCCTGCGCAGCATCCGATGCCGCCTCCAGCGCATCCGCGTGGCCCTCTCCCGCCTTGGCCAGCTCGCGCGCCTCCCACTCCAGCCGCTCCATCGTATCGACCGCGTCGCGGTTCAGCCCGCCTTCACGGTCGATATCGCGCGCCAGCTGCGCAATCCGGCCCTGCAACGTCTCGATCAACGCCGCCGCGCGCGCCTCCTGATCGCTCAGCGCATCACGCTGCACCACCACACGCTGCACGATCGCACCCGCAATCGCATCCTCCTCGCGCAAGGCGGGCAGCGCCTCTTCGGCCGCTTGCCGCGCCGATGCACTGGTGCGTACCAGCCCTTCAGCCTGCGCCGCAGCGGCCACCCGCGCGTGCAACTCTTCTTCGGCCCGCGCCCGCGCATCATCCGCCTCACGCCAGCGCCGGTACAGCAATGTGCCCTCGGTGCGCCGCAACTGGTCTGCAATCTCGCGATAGCGCGCCGCCTGCCGTGCCTGCCGCGCCAGCTGCGCCAACTGCGTGGCCAATTGCTCGACCACGTCATCGACCCGCGCCAGATTGGCCTCCGCGCCGTTCAATTTCAGTTCTGCCTCATGGCGCCGCGCATACAGGCCGGAAATCCCCGCCGCTTCCTCCAGAATACGCCGGCGGCTCTTGGGCTTGGCATTGATCAGCTCGCTGATCTGTCCCTGCCGCACCAGTGCCGGCGAATGCGAGCCGGTGGAAGCATCCGCAAACAACATCTGCACATCACGCGCGCGCACGTCCTTGCCGCCCGCCTTGTAGGCGCTGCCCACATCGCGTGTGATCCGCCGGACGATGTCCAACTGGTCACTGTCGTTGAACCCCGCAGGGGCCAACCGCTCACTGTTGTCGATCTGCAAGGATACTTCGGCAAAATTGCGCGCAGGCCGCGTAGCAGCCCCCGCAAAAATGACATCCTCCATCCCGCCGCCACGCATCGCCGTCGGGCGGTTCTCCCCCATGACCCAGCGCAGCGCTTCCAGCAGGTTGGATTTCCCACAGCCGTTCGGACCCACAACACCTGTCAGGCCATCCGCGATGACCAGATCGGTGGGGTCAACAAAGCTTTTGAAGCCTGTCAGCCTGAGTTTCGAAAAGCGCATATACCGCCTGATGGGTTGATTCTGGACCGTGCGAGACGGTGACGGTTTTGGCCACCCGCTGTCAACCACAGCCCACAATCTACAGCGGTAATGCGCGAGTTATCCCCAAGATATTGCTACAGAACCGGCTCACACTCCACCAAGACCGATGTGCCACCCAGTTGCGGCACCTCTGTGCCGCGCAGCGGGATGCACTCCAGATCTACCGGCACAGGGGCGACAGGCATGCGCGGCCCCTTGCCACATTTCAGAATGCCTGTCGCCTGCGCCTGATCGCCACGCACCTCGCGCACCTCACACCCGCTTACCATCTCCATTGCACGCCCTGCCCGCTCCCGGATCGGGCCAAAGCGTGGGGCATATTCGCCGTTGGTCCGAATGGCCTCTGCCAGCTCGCCACGCACGCGGACA
>TARA_R110002020_G_scaffold155391_1_pt1 | contig 16673 bp, 15 predicted proteins | sample TARA_R110002020 | Tara Oceans TARA_R110002020 (sample SAMEA4396489) | marine metagenome | biome: Westerlies Biome; feature: [MES] marine water layer (ENVO:01000295) within the mesopelagic zone...; material: water (ENVO:00002006), including particulate matter (ENVO:01000060) such... | reverse complement strand
TGCCCAACTTTGTCCATTGTTCGGCATAACCGGGATAGTATTCCGCAATGGCCTTTCCATCGGTCTCGGCCACATAGCCCGGTGAATGCAGCCCGACCTTTAACTGTTGGGGCGAAAAACCCGCTTTTTCCCCTGCTTCCCGGTAGAGATCTACCAAGGGACGGAAACGTTCCGTTTCCCCACCGATTACCGCTACCATTAACGGGAGTCCCAATGATCCGGCACGAACAAAGGATGCAGGCGTACCCCCTACCCCCAACCAAACGGGCAGTTTTTCCTGAAGTGCACGTGGATAGACCGGTTGGTTATGTATGGCCGGACGGAACTTGCCCGACCACGTAATGAATTCCGAATCCCGTACCTGAAGCAGCAGATCCAGTTTTTCTGAAAAAAGGGCATCATAGTCCTTAAGGTCAAACCCAAAAAGCGGATAGGATTCGATGGCCGATCCACGCCCCACCACAATTTCCGCCCTCCCCTTTGAAATAAGGTCAAGGGTTGCAAAACTTTGATAGACCCTCACCGGATCGGAGGTACTCAATACCTTAACGGCGCTCCCTAGACGGATCTGTTCGGTCCTCGCCGCGGCGGCGGCCAGGATCACATCGGGAGCGGAATCCAAGAACTCTTTCTTATGGTGCTCCCCGATGCCAAAAAAATGAAGTCCGGAACCATCCGCCATAACGATCCGGTCCAACAACTGTTCCATAGCATCTGCGCCACTCAGGCTGCTGCCGTACATGGCCGATGCAAAACTATCTATTCCTATTTCCATGCTCTTTTTGTTATTTATCGTTTTACAAAGGTAGTATTGTTCCCTTCATGGTATAAAAACTGCCATCGGGCAAGGTCGCATTGCTATGGATGATGCCTTTCCCATGGTCTTCCACATGCGTGACCGTAGCTCCTGACAATTCCTTCCATGCAACCATATATACCTGTGGGCGAATTTCAGCGATGGTGGTTTCCACCCTTTCCGAATACCCATTGGCGGTCAGGCCTCCTCCCTCTATTACCGTAAAGACCATGGATTCATCCGTTTCGAAAAAGAGTTCGGTTTTCAAAACGCCCACATCCATTAGATAGCGGTTGCCCGTTAATTTGTTTTTCATGTGTTTAAAATTTATTTTTTAGAGGTCATTACCCGTACCGAAAACAGGGATGGGACCTCCTTAAGAATTTATTCGGTTAATATCAGTGAAAATACCAGCGATCGGTCTTTATTTTACAAGGTAGTATCATTACCATTGGTATATTGTCTTCAGATCCGCACCCTCGGTCAAGTGTACCTTCGGTATACTGTCGTTGATTTCGACCTCAAATTCGTCAATAAGTTTTACGCTCTTAAAATCAATGGGCTGTCCCGCTATCATATGGAGGGCCACCTGCCCTTCCAGCTTTTTTTTGTCCACATAGGCAGCACCTGTATCAATAAAATCATCGACCGTGACGATCGCATCTTCCTTTTTTGACTTGCGGAGCGCGTACAGGTCCAGCAACATATTCCTGAGGGTAAACTTTCCTTCGGACGCCAACCTGATCTGGTTATCCAGATAAAAAGCGTAGATGAAACCCCGCCTATAGGGAAGTTTTCCATAATTGGCATAATCCGTCCAGTAATTTGCGGCAATGGAATCATTGTGCACAGCTTTGATTTCACTCTCGTAATGCTGTTTTAAGTTCTCTTCATTGAGGTAATGTAGAAAGTCCTCCTTCCCAAAAATTTTGCTGTTTGCCAAATTAATGAGTGTGGTATAATCATTGAACCCTTCACCAAACCATTGATGGTCAAAGCTCTCTTTACCCAATTCCATTTTGAGTCCTACCCAAGTGTGAGCGGTTTCGTGTGCCGTAACGTACTTTTCCCATGTGCCAAATTTTTTCCCCAACTTCATGACAAAGCCGTTATTTATCCCAAAACCACCCCCTCCTATTTCTACTTGGTTATTTTGCAGCGCCGTAACAGATAAAAAATAGTAAGGAAAATCGGTGTCGTTCCAAAACTTGTGAATGCTTGGGAAATAGTTTTCAAAAAAAGGGTTGAGACTCCCTTGCAGGTCATTTCCATAGGTATCATCTATCGTGGTCACGCAATAATAAGGGATACCCAAAACGCTGTATTCCTCTACGCTAATGTTATCCCCCATAACAAAGCACACCATGTTTGAAAGATTGTCGTAATAGTCTGAAAGTTTTTGCGATGGATCTGTCCGGGATGGATGAACGGAATTGAAATAGATGAAACTTTCACGATACTTGCGCCATCTAAAAGAAACCAAAGGATTACTATCATCGGTAATATCCAAAGCAAAGTGCTTATCCACTAAAGTCAATACGCCTTTTGTGATAACAGGTCTGAACAATTCCGTTTGAGAAGCCCTGGTGGGTTGATCTTTCGAGAACGAACCGTCAATTTCATAGCTGATATTGGGTGTTTTTGCACCATTATGATAGACAGTGATCCGCCTGTTCGCTTCGTCTATCCTGAGTACTTCAGGTAGGGTAGCACGAATATTTTTGATCACGTTAAATATATCTTTCTGTCCCCCAAAATCTGGATCTCCGAATATAAAGACGGTACTGTCTTTTTGAGTGGCAGAATAGGTGAGTTCAACCTCTAATATAGAAGAATCACCATCCCAGCTGAGCACATAGTCCATAAAAGGCTTTTCTTGCGCATGGGAATGGATCCCAAAAGTGAAAAGAAGGACTGATATTATATTGTTCTTTTTCATTTCCCTAAGCTTTGGAATACACTATTTTGTACATTTTTTTAACTTATTTTATCGCAGGCACCAAACTGCTGCCGTTATGGAATGGGTCATGACAAAAAAGAAGTCATGGCATTTCCGTTTGCCGATTTTTCCGCTGGAACCGCTTCCTGTACCACATCCCAATGTTCCGCTATTTTCCCGTCTTCCAAACGGAAAATATCCACTACCATAACAGGGTTCGGCCCCCAGCCATCAACCAAACTATGTGTTATCACAATATCATTTTCTTCTACGATGATACCGGGCCGCCACTTAAAACCGGGATCCAAAAGGGGCAAAAGTTTTTTAAGCCCTTCATGACCATTGATCATCGATGGGTTGTGCTGTTGGTATGATTCCTGCCAGTACCGTTCGATGGCCGTGCCGTCCTTTTCGTGGAACAGTTCGTTCATTGCTTTTAGAACAAGCTCTTTATTTGACATTTCTACTTGTTTTTTGTTTAAGCTAAAGTTGCATCCAAAGTAATGTCCAATTTAAGGGCGTTGCTTACAGGGCAGGTCTCTTCCGCGGATTTTGCTATTTTTTGAAATTCTTCTTCCGTAATCCCCGGAATTTTTGCGATCAAGACCAAATCGGATTTTGTAATGACACCTTTATCCAATGTAATCGTTGATGTTGTTGTCAGTTCCTCTGGATCGTAGCCTGCAGTGGTAAGGTCGGCACTCAGTTTCATAGTGAAACATCCGGCATGTGCTGCTGCCATCAATTCTTCGGGATTAGTGCCAGTTCCGTTTTCAAAACGGGAAACAAAGGTATAAGGTGTTTGCTTTAATATTCCGCTTTGTGAGGTCAGATGGCCTTTGCCTTCTTTGATCGTGCCGTTCCATACGGCTGTTGCTTGTCTTTTCATATGTATGGTTGTTTATATTATTTTAAAAGTTAGTACTGTATGTATGGTCAATATTCCAATACATAGATTTTCTTACGTTTGTAATCCCAAACCGTTTTATACTGTACCAGAAACCGGTAAGCGAAGGTCAAAACAGTATCCTCCGTTATTCCCAAAGCTTTTCTGACTGGGCTATTGTCATCCGTGGAATTTTTATAGATCCCTATAAGATCGACAGTCAGTTGGGGATTCATTTTTACTTTTTCCAGGGAAAATAAATTATCATCGGAACCATCTCTTCCGTAATTGATAAGATTTTTTTTCTTCATAAGACCCTCGGCATCCTTATCGGTTATTTCTAAACTTCCATAAGAACCGCCCGTATCAAATAAAGCAAGCATTTCAACATCATTCACATCTACTTTCATCATTGGGATATTTGGCAGTTTTCTAGTTTCAAAATTTAGCACGGCCAATACTTTTTCCCCGGCTAGAAAATCTTTTGAAGATGCTCTTGACGCAGTGTTCTTATAGAAAGTAAGCTTTCTTTTGGTATAATCCAGTTTGAACAGATATCCCTCGAAAAAATCATGCCCTATAAATCCTATAAAATCAGGGGTAATATCATTTTGTATAAAATCGTAATTGGCGCTACCGATTTGTTTCAGGTTTTGAAAATGTAAACCGTTTATTAGCTTTACCTCTTTTATAGCATCATTGGTATACCTTTTAAATTTTTGGCCGCTTCCAACAAAGCCATCACCTTCCACCTTTTGGGACGGCAGGGGAACAATTTTGTTATTGATATCCAATGCGTATCTGTGTGCCGTGTCGAACATCAGTTTTCCTTTAACTCCGTTGATTTCCCCAGAAATGAACGGATATGAATTTACAATTGTCAGGGGGAAAGAAATACTATCTCCCGTTAATTGGAATTCATTTTGAATGGCGTATTCTTCCGGACTTTGAGCATGTAAAACAGTAGATATTATTAAAAATGACAGCGTGTAGATTGTTTTCATTTTTAGTAAATATTTTGTTAATTTAAATTTCTTTCCATGGTTATCAGTACCCTGCCCGTTTTTTTAGTTCTTCGTATTATAATAGCCCCCGAAATAGTTAAAGGCCGACCATTCGGGAAGTGCTTCGGGCAATTTTGGGGACAGTTCCCTGTACTCCCCTGCACCAAAGACCACCCGTCCGTCCACTACGGTCAATACGGATGAGATGGTTTTTATCGCTTCCTCCGGTATGGTAAAATAATCTTTATCGAGCATTGCAAAATCTGCAAAATGACCGGGAACGATCTTGCCCATTTCGCCTTCTTGGTCTTCAAACCAGGTAGGCCCCACGGTAACCAGCTTCAGGGCTTCCTCCCGTGTTAAACGATTGTCCTTTGCCAGGATCTCCGAACCCGACACCGACTTTCCGGTTATCATCCAACTGATACCGATCCATGGGTTATAGGAGGAGGCCCTAAAGGCATCGGTGGTAATGGCAAGTGGGATCCCGCTGTCGACCAACGCCCGTAACCGTGGGGTTTGTTGCGCTTTCTCGGCACTGTATGTTTTAACAAATCCATCCCCGTGCATGGCCATTTTCATGTCCAAGGCTATACCGCCGCCCAATCTTTTTACCCTGGCGATGTTCTCGGAAGAAATTGTTTCGGCATGTTCAATGCTCCAACGCAGACCGTCCAATGGGGTCTTATCGTTTATAGCCTCCAAAGCGTCCAGAAATGATGTGATATTTTCGTTGTAACTGATATGCAATCGAAAGGGAATACCCTTCTCAACAAGCTTTGTAATATCTTCTTGGATATAACGGTCCATGATTTCCTCATCGATAATTACTGCCGGTCTGTCAAAATTTTCGTGGTCATGTATTTCCAATCGGAGTATTTCACCCGTACCTTCATATTCATGTCCATGTGCCATGGTCGGATGTAAATTTTCCCCTGGACTAACGGGAGATTTTCTTGTAACGGTGTTAATTTCGGCATCCACCAAACTTGGACTGCTGGTGTCGCCAAACTGCAGATCGATAAATGGCATTCGAATGTTCAGACGATTTTCCTCCGCCAAGTCTTGTATGGGAGCGTGTCCATGGGGATAACCATAAATACTGGCTGCGTCCACAGCTGTGGTAACTCCGAACCGGTTCATATCGTTTATGGCATTGGCAATGGAACTAAGTTGCTCTTCATATGAAGGTTGGGGTACCATCGATTCCAGTGCGGCGAACGTAAATGTATAGGAATGCACAACCCCTGTATAATTTCCCCTTTTGTCCTTTTCGAAAATGGTACCCGGTGATGCCGGAAAACGATCGGTGCCAACCCCAAAAGCGTTCATGGCCAATTCGTTTAAAAAGGCACGGTTGTAGGCATACTGTACGATCGCAGGTCTGTTTGGGACGGCTTTCCGGATTTCCTCCATGGTGGGCAATCGTTTTTCTTCAAACTGGTATGGCGACCAACCACCGATCACCTTCACCCAATGGCCTTCAGGGGTTCGTTTGGCCTGTTCGCCCAACATTTCCAATGCCCGTTTTAATGTTGGAACACCTTCCCATCTTACGGTATAGTTGAAGCCCCTTTCGTTCAATATATGTGTATGCGCATCATTGATACCTGGTATCAAACGTTTGCCACCGGCATCAATAAGCTTGGTGTTGTTATCCTTCAGCCCCAGTATCTCGGCATCGGTGCCCACCGCATAGATTCTGCCTCTTTTTACCGCCAGTGCGGAAGCTTCGGGCTTGGTCAGACTACCCGTTGTAATTTTTGCATTGAATACGATCATATCGGCGCCCACCAATGGCTCGGTGGATTGCGCACTACTATTTGCGCTAAAGATAACCGCAGTTACCAGAAGGATCAATTTTCTCATGAGTTGTCTATTTTGCATTAAGATTGCTTTTCATAATTTATTTTGCCGTACTTCCCGGCATAAAGGTCCCGGTACGAATCAGCGATCTCGGACCGACTGTTCATCACAAAGGGTCCCTCTGCCACAATGGCCTCCGTATAGGGTTCTCCCCCGAACAGCATTACATCTATGGGCCCCTGCAGTTTGTTTTCGATCGTTATCTCGCCCGCTTCCCTGTCAAATTCCACAAATTCCCCTGCCCTGAACTCGGCACCGTTCAGTAGCGCATGTTTTGTGGGCAAAAAGGCGGCTACCTCTATGTCTTTCTCCATGGATACCGTAAAATCCCTACCAGCTTCTAATTGGATATGGTATAAAAACTGTGTTGAATAGTTGGGTATGGCGGAATGTAGGTCTTCATAAGCGCCCACGATGACCTTGATCCGACCCGCATTGTCGGGCAATGCTTTTTGCGGGACTTCATCGGCATGGATGGCCATGTACCCCGGTTTTTCGGCTTTGTTCTTTGATGGAAGGTTGATCCAAAATTGAAGGGCATGGGTGCGATGGGTATCCGTATGCGAATCAACGTTCAAGGTCTCATCGTGCACAATGCCATTTCCGGCCTTCATCCATTGCACCCCGCCCGAATGTACTTTGGCGTAATTTCCCGCACTGTCGAAATGTTCATCCTCCCCTTCAAGAATATAGCTCAGCGTAGCAATGCCCCTATGGGGATGCGCCCCTGTGCCGCTATCCATGACGGTAGGGTGGGGTTTCGGAACGATATGGTCCAAAAAAACGAACGGACCGACGGCGTCCGCATACCGGTTCGGCAATATCCTATTGATCGTCAAGTCCCCTATATCGGCCCTTTGGCCCTGTGTTGAAAAGCTGCTTTGTTTTTTCATTTTTTATTATTTTTCGTCCAAGAACACATAGAGTGCCTGGATTTTGTCCTGTTTGAAAATGGCGATATCCATTCCCGTCTGTACCGGTGGCTCCCCTGCCGGTCCTATCCCCCAGACCAACCTTCCGATATCGTTGTTGATGGCCACGGGCCGCAACGAACGAAAGACAAAATGCTCCGGCATCTGTTTTAATACCGCGGTGACACTGTCATTAATGGCTCCATGTCCATGGGTCTGATGCCCAACATGAAAAAGTCCACTGTTCTTGGCATAGAGGTTTTCGATGGCTTTCAGGCGAACGGCACTGTCCCGCTCGCTCCAAACTTTATTTAAATTTTCCTCCATAATGGAGGCTAGTACCTTATTTTCCATAGCAGAGGTTTTTAAAGATTAAAGACCGATCCGAAACTTCGGGACCGGTTGTAGCGCACGTTACTTTTCAGTGGGCACCGGTGTGTCCAATAGTTGAAGTTCCCAGGCCAAGGCAATACCACTTCCCCCACCATGATCGAACAAGACCGGACCCAACTGCGTTGCTGTTTCCGTACGGGCCCAATCACGTTGCCATTCCGAGACCACGGCCAACCAATTGATGGGCACGATACCTGCCTGTACCATTCTACGAACGGCCATTTCATGGGCTTCAACACTTACGCTGCCACATGCATCCGTAACAACAAATACATCATAACCTTCCCCCAAAGCTTGGATCGCCGGCATGGCAACACAGACTTCTGTCCAAAGCCCTGCAATGATCAGTTGCTTACGGCCGCTTTCCTTTACGATGTCGGTAACCGCGGGATCTTCCCAAGTGTTGATAAAGGTTCTGTTGATGGGTTTCTGTTCTGGGAATACATCTTGGATACTTTTAAAAATATAGCCTCCACGTTCTTCGATTACCGTGGTAAGTATAGTGGGTACATTGAAGACTTTTGCTGCTTTTGCAAGACCTACGGTGTTGTTGATGACCATTGTTGGTTCGTGGCTGTGCAAATTGGCCATTTGAAAAGGTTGATGGTCTATTAGCACTACGATGCTGTCTTCTGGCCGAAGAAGCCCCTCAAGTCCAATTTTTGGTGTTCTCTCCATAATTGTTACGATTTAAGTTACTATTTGGTTCCCTGGGCATCCCATATCCCATGTTCTCCTATGGGATCGGATAGCCAGTATGGCTTCGATAAGGCTATTTTTATGCCATTAGTTCAATTAATTGAAAATCAACGTATTATATTTGTAGCTAAAAAAAGGATTACTATTTAATATCATATTATTCTCTTATTTTAGAAATTACCATACTTTTATTCCCTTTTTAAAGATGGAAAAGATACAGCGTACTACAGATGGGTTGCAGATCAAGGCAAGGCTTATGGACAAGCTGCCCTATGAAGTGGTCTGGGTAGATAAGGATGCCTCTATTGTCTATGCCAACGACAAGTTTTGCAGCACCATAGGCTATAGTAAAAAGGAGTGCAGCAGCTTAACGGTCCTGGATGTCAACACAACGTTGACCCTTCAAGGCTGGCAAGATCATTGGCAAAAGGTCATGGCAAAAGGAAGTTTGGACTTTATCACCGTCCATAAAACCAAAGGGGGCAGGTTCTACGATGTGGAGGTGCATGTCCAAAAATTCTCATATAACGGAAAAAACTATTTGTGTGCCGTTGCAAAAGAATTTGCGGAGCCCAGCTTCCATAAAAAGATCATAGACAGTACCTATCAGATCGCGAATATCGGGGGTTGGGAGCTGACCTTATTGGATGGGTCCATCATGGCCACCCCCTGTGCCATGGATATTCTGAACGTCAAGGATCCGGAGGGCCTTACCCCACCAAAGGTAATCCATAGGTTTAAGGACAGTGACCGGTACAGGTCGTTGTTGGGGGAAGTTATCAGAAATGGGATTGCCTTTGATGAAATATTGGAAACCAACGATTCCCCGCCCCGGTACGTCAGGGCCGCGGCCAAGCCCATTTTAAAGGGCGACAAAATATACAGGGTCTTTGGTATCTATCAAGATATTTCCGATATAAAATATAAGGAAAACGATCTTAGCTTTTACAAGGCCGTTATGGAAAATGCCCGGGACTTTATTGCCGTCTACAATAAAGAAGGGGATGTGATACATTACAACAAATCCTTAATGAAACATTTGGGGTACAGCAAGGAAATGTTGGACCAGACTAAAATATTCGATCTGGACCCCGCGGTCGACCGGGAATGGTGGGCAGCCCACTTTCAAGAAATCATCGATAAGGGCTCGCTCCGTTTCGAAAGGCTCTTGCCAAGGGCAGATGACACACAATTTCCAATTGAAGTCACGGCAAACCATCTAAGGTTCAACGGCCAGGATTATAACTGTGCGGTGGGTAGGGACATCACCGCTAAAAAAATGCGCGACCTGGAACTGTACGAGGCCCTGCAGGAAATAAAGACCTTAAAGGAACGTCTCGAAAATGAAAATGAATATTTGCAGGAAGAGATCGGCAATAAGATCAATTTCAAGAACATCATAAGCAGCAGCGAAGCCTATAAAAGCGTACTGATACAGGTGGACCAAGTGGCCCCCACGGGAACAACGGTACTGATTACCGGGGAGTCTGGCACCGGAAAGGAACTGTTGGCCCGTGCAATCCATAGCAACAGCAAAAGGGGTACTCGCCCGCTGATCAAGATCAATTGTGCCACCTTGCCCAAAGAACTCATTGAAAGCGAATTGTTCGGCCATAGAAAAGGGGCCTTCACCGGTGCCATTGCCCATAAGGAGGGTAAGTTTACCCTGGCTGATGGCGGAACCATCTTTCTTGATGAAATAGGTGAATTGCCCTTGGAGCTTCAGCCCAAACTGCTAAGGGTTTTACAGGAAGGGGAATACGATGAGCTGGGCGGCACCAAAACGATCAAGGTCGATGTAAGGATAATTGCCGCAACGAACCGGGATCTAAAGGAAATGATCCGAGAGGGCAAGTTTAGGGAAGACCTTTACTATCGTTTGAACGTATTCCCCATACACAATATTCCCCTGAGGGCCAGAAAGCCCGATATCCCCATCCTTGCCCAGTACTTTTTGGAAAAATACGCTCCAAAAGCAGGAAAGGCCTTCGATCGCCTGGCACCACAGACCATTGAAAGGCTTATGGCCTACAATTTTCCGGGCAACATCCGTGAACTGGAAAATCTGATCGAACGTGCCGTAATCGTAGAGAACGGCACTGTCCTTAACCCCGGCAACTGGGTTCCCGAACAGGAAAATAGGCCTCTTTCCAATGAATTTAAATCGTTCGAAGCCAATCAAAGGGATTATATCGTAGCGGTGCTGGAACATACCAATTGGCGTGTCGGGGGTCCCGGTGGCGCCGCAAAAATTTTGAACATGAACGAAAAGACCTTATTTGCCAAAATGAAGCGGCTGGGGATAGAGAAACATATTTCCTGCAGGTAGATCCCGTGGGAACCAATGCAGTTCCATGGTATGACCGGGCAACGTGCATATGGTTGTTCTGATAGGTTCCAAGGATTTTCGGTATCGGTATTCCCTGAACAAAGAAGGTAGGTTGCTGTAAATTCGGTTTTAATATATTTCCATCCATCGGATTCAAAAGGTTCGTACTATGAAAGACAAGATGCAAGATGCCCTGATAAAAGGTCGGTTGATGGATCAACTGCCCCATGAAATGGTCTGGCTGGATGGGCAGGGCAATATTATTAACGCCAATGCCAAGTTTTGCAGCGCATTGGGCTATAGTAAAAAGGACTGCGAAACACTGTCCATAACCGATATCAATATTACGGTCACCCCCGAAAGTTGGAAGAAACATTGGGAAGAGGTCCATAAGAACGGCAGTGTTCATTTCACAGCGATCCACAAGACCAAAAAAGGGAAATTTTATGAAGTCGAAGTCCATGCCCAAAGTTTCTCGTTCGACGGAAAAAAATATATATGCGCCATACTACATGAATTGGGGGAGTCCGGTTTCCACAAAAAATTGATCGAGGGCACCCAATCCATGGCCAATTTGGGAGGGTGGGAGCTGAACTTATATGACGGGTCCATCTTGGCCACGCCCTGCGCTTTGGAAATATTCAATACCAAAAACCCTGGGGATCTGGTCCCGGCCAATGTTGTCCATAGGTTTAAGGACAGTGACCGGTACAGGTCGTTATTGGGGGAAGTTATCAGAAATGGGGTCGCCCTCGATGAAATATTGGAAACCAACGATTCCCCTCCCCGATATATCCGGGCCGTGGCAAGGCCCATCATGAAAGGGGACAAGATCTATAAAATTTTGGGGGCCTATCAAGATGTGACGGAAATCAAGGACAGGGAAAGCGATCTGGACCTTTTAAAAAATGTGATCGACAATGCCCAGGATTTGATCTACGTGTATAATGACAAGGGCGAACTACTGCATTATAGTGGATCACTGATCGAAAAGTTGGGGTATAGCGGGAAGGAACTGGACCAAATGAGCATGTTCGATCTGGATCCCGCCGTTACGGATGAATTTTACAGTGCGCATTTTGAATTGTTGAGGGCAAAGGGGTCCCATCGTTTCGAGTGGTTGATCACAAGAAAGGACGGCACCATGTTCCCAGTGGACATCACTTCGAGCCATTTGGTCTATAAAGGGGAGGATTATTGTTGCTCGGTGGTCCGCGATATTACCGCTAAAAAAATGCACGACCTTCAAATTTATGAGGCGTTGGAAGAGATCAAATCCTTAAAGGAGCGCCTGGAGATCGAAAACGAATATTTGCAGGAAGAGATCGGCAGTAAAATAAACTTCAAGAACATCATATGCAAAAGTGATTCCTATAAGAGCGTACTGATCCAGGTAGATCAAGTGGCCCCTACGGAAACAACGGTATTGATCACCGGGGAGTCCGGTACCGGAAAGGAACTATTGGCCAGGGCCATACACAGCAATAGCAAAAGGAAGGACCGTCCCTTGATCAATATCAATTGTGCCGTTCTTCCAAAGGAACTTATCGAGAGCGAGCTCTTTGGGCATAAAAAGGGTGCGTTTACCGGAGCGGTTGCCGACAAGGTGGGCAAGTTCACCCTGGCGGACGGGGGGACCATTTTCCTGGATGAAATCGGGGAATTGCCCTTGGACCTTCAACCAAAGCTCCTTCGGGTGCTACAGGAAATGGAATTTGACGAGTTGGGCGGGACCAGGACAAAAAAAGTGGATGTACGCATCATAGCGGCCACCAACAGGGACCTAAAGGAAATGGTAGGTGATGGTAGGTTCAGGGAAGATCTTTACTACCGCTTGAACGTGTTTCCCATTCATAATATTCCCTTGCGGGCGAGGAAGGACGACATCCCTTTGTTGGCACATTTCTTTTTGGAAAAATATGCCGCCAAGGCCGGAAAAAGGTTTAACCGTGTATCAAAGGATACGCTGGATGCATTGATGAACTATAATTTTCCCGGAAACATACGGGAACTTGAAAATATGATCGAGCGAGCGGTAATCGTGGAGAACGGTCCAACCTTAAAACCGGGAAATTGGATACCGCTAAAGGATATCCCGGCATCCGGCGTTGGTTTTAAATCCTTCGAGTCCGTTCAAAGAGATCACATCATAGAGGTACTCGATCACACAGGTTGGCGGGTAAGTGGCCCCACCGGTGCGGCCAAGATATTAAGGATGAACGACAAGACCCTTTTTGCCAAAATGAAACGATTGGGCATCGAAAAGAAATTCAGTCTAAAGGGAAATCCGTAGAAATGGTATGGGAAGACCAAATATGGCACTATCCATTAAAAACCATATTTGAAGACCAAAGGTATGGGCCCACAAAATCGAAAGCTGTCCGCCCCTTTGGAAAAAAGGGAAGTCCGCCTAACGGACCTCCCTTTTCCACACGCCCCTATTTGGGTACTATTTCACTACGGTAGCCTCAAGTTCAACGGTCAAGCTCTCAAAAAGGCTCACTACCTCCAATAGGGTCAAGGCCTGTTCCATACCATGTTTTTCAACCCAATCCTGAAGGATATTGAAATGGGGCCATAGCTCCTCCGTCGATGTGGTATAGATGTTCAGGCGGACAATGTTCTTGCAGTCGTATCCCGCTTCCGTGACCACCCTTTCCAGATTCTTGATGGCCAGCTCCAGCTGTGTCCTCATATCGGCATTGCTGGATATTCCCTCGTCGTCAATGGCCGTTTGTCCGGACACATATAGAGTTCCTTCGGCATGTTTTACCTCCACTGCCTGATGGTAGTTCCGTTCTTTTTGCCAAGTCCACGGATTGATCGTTCGTTTTTCCATTTTTCCATGTTTTTGTTTTGCGAGTACATCGCGGTTATCAAATTGATCATAAGGGCCGTTAACATGATTTTCTTCATCACAAGCTTCCTTTAATCGGTATGGGCACAAAATTACGGACAGAACACACGCCCCACCTGTGACCTACATCACAATCCATTTAGGGCATAATAGGCACCGATTATAGATAGGTCCGCTCATTATTAAGTGGACCTCCAGGGGTCGGTGGCCTATGGATTTTGGGCATCCGCTGCAGAGGAAGGGATATTATTGGTCGGATACAAATGGAGCATTTCACAAAGTTTTATTAAAAATTAGGTAGGTATTTAGGTAATTACCTAACTTTGTACCAGAAAAAAATAGCACCATGAAATTGTTGGAAATCATAAAGTCCTTATCAAATGAGACCCGTTTAAATATTTTGGAATGGTTAAAGGACCCTTTCGCCCATTTTCCGGAAGAGGAACTGAGCGAAGAAACCGCTGAATTGGGCGTATGTGTTTCGGATATTGCCAAAAAGGCAGGAATGTCCGTCCCTACCGTTTCCGATTATTTAAAGACAATGTCCACAGCGGACCTGTTGATCGCTACACGAAGGGGACAGTGGACGTACTATAAAAGAAATGAAAAATCGATCCAAGATTTGGCAACGCACATAAAGAATAGACTATAAATTTTTTTAGTGCAACATTTAGATTTTAACCTAATTACCTAATAAAGTAAATATATAACTATGAAAGCAGCAGTGTTAAAAGAGTTCGGCTCTATTGAAAATTTCGAAATTGTGGATATCCCTACCCCTAAACCAGGGTTCAAGGAAGTTTTGGTCAAGGTCTTTGCCTCTTCCGTCAATCCTTTGGACTACCAAGTCCGTCGTGGGGATTATAAAAATGAACTGGAGCTGCCCGTTATTACGGGCCACGACATCTCGGGCGAGATCGTGGAGGTGGGTCCCGGGGTGGAAAACTTTAAGGTCGGCGATGAAGTGTACTATACCCCGGAAATCTTTAACGGACCCGGAAGTTATGCGCAATATCACGTTGCGAAGGAGTCCATCATTGGTCTAAAACCAAAAAACCTGAGCCATTTGGAAGCTGCAACGCTTCCGTTGGCCGCAGGAACGGCTTGGGAGATGCTGGTTACCAGGGCACAGCTCAAAGCCGGCCAGTCCATCCTGATCCATGGTGGTGCCGGTGGTGTGGGCATACCTACCATTCAAATAGCCAAGGCCATGGGAGCAATTGTATATACCACGGCCAGAAAGGCCCATCATACATTTCTTTTTGAATTGGGTGCCGACCATGTCAGTGACTATGAAAATGAAAATTACATCGATGTCGTTCGGGAACTGACGGACCATAAAGGCGTTGATGTGATCATAGACACCATAGGGGGCAATACGCTTTCCGATAGTGGAAAGATACTCGGTCAGATGGGGCAGGTGGTCACCATTGTCGATATAGCAAAACCACAAAACCTCATTGAGGCCTGGGGGAAAAATGCCACCTATCACTTTGTCTTTACCCGACAGAACAGAAATAAATTGGAGGAGTTGACCCAACTGGTGGAGTCTGGCAAGCTGAACCCTGTATTGAACAAAGTTTTCCCATTGTCTGAAATCGGTAAGGCCCATAGTCTATTGGAATTCAGAACAGGGGATGAAAACTTCTATGGCAAGATAGGGATAGAGATTGAAAAAGGAGTTTAAAAAAGTTTTTGGCCCAGCTTGTTAAAAAAAAATAATAAACGAATCGACTATAAAAACGATCAAAGCACAGATCGGATTCTATGAAGTGATGTAAACTTTTTTGATTGAAGTGAAAATTAGCCAATTGGAGAAAGTTTAAATCACTTCTATTTCAAGACAAATAAAAAAATAAGAACATGAAAGCAATTGTATTACGGGCACCTGGCGGTGCGGAAAATCTGATAGTTCAAGAGGTGGACAGACCGGCCATTACGTCCGGGGAAGTATTGGTAAAGGTCAAGGCCATAAGCATCAATCCGGTGGATGTCAAGTCCCGATCTGGAAAGGGAGTATACGGACGGATAAAGGAGGAACGGCCCCTTATTTTGGGGTGGGATATCTCCGGTACCGTCATCGAGACCGGCGACGCCAAATTTCAAGTGGGCGACGAGGTATTCGGAATGGTAAATTTTCCCGGGCACGGAAGGGCGTATGCGGAATACGTGGCGGCCCCAGCATCGCATTTGGCCCTTAAGCCCCAGAACATTTCCCATGAAGCGGCCGCCGCCGCAACCCTGGTCGCCTTGACCGCTTGGCAGGCCCTTGTCACAAATGCCAATGTCCAAAAAGGTCAGAAAGTCCTTATCCATGCCGCTTCGGGGGGAGTGGGCCACATTGCGGTACAGATCGCCAAATATCTAGGGGCCACGGTGGTCGGCACATCCTCTGCAAACAACAGGGATTTTGTACTGGGCCTGGGCGCTGATGGACACATCGATTATCGAGGCTATGACTGGACGGCACACCCAAGGGAATTTGACTTTGTCCTGGATACCATTGGAGGTGGGAATATGGACCGCTCCCTTGAAGTGACCAAAGAAGGTGGAAGCATCATCAGTATCCCTACCGGGTTGGATGGGGAAGTCACCTCAAGGGCTGCCTCCAAAGGCGTAAAAGGCTATTTCATCCTCGTAGGATCGAATGGTGGGGACATGGAAAAGATCGCTTCACTTTTGGAAAAAGGGATTATAGCACCACATATTTTCCAAACCTATGGTTTTGATCGGATGCAGGAAGCCCATTTACAGCAAGAGACCGGCAGAACGGTGGGAAAACTGATCGTTACCCCATAACAGTGGAACCCATGCCGGCCCATTGAACGAATCATGGGCCTTTGGGCCGGACCCGTTCAAGAATCTAAAAACGTTAAAAGAAAGCATTCTGGCCTATTTCCAATCTATGCCAGATCAAGTGCTTTCCACATTGCATAAAATCCTCCTCAACCTACAACCCTGAAGAATAATTGATTTGGGATATATTATAAACA